>JGI20175J14863_1000187_pt1 | contig 12266 bp, 10 predicted proteins | sample NGESurdeep072012_2_FD_14863 | JGI IMG/M metagenome (IMG submission 14863)
CTGCGCAGATTTTCGCGTCTTCTCACTGCGGGTGCAGGGGCCGCAGCCCCTGCCGCCCACCGCGCAGGTGATTCTTCCTTCATGCCGCCCGCGCCAACGGCGGGCGGCCTTAATACTGGGTGCAGGGGTCACCCCTGCCGGCGGGTTTCACATAAGATCCTCCGCTAGCGACGCCGCCAGCAGTCCGCCGATCGCGCCCCGAGCCGCCAGGCTCGGGTGATCCGCCTCTACCCCTACCTCGCCCTTGCCGGCGAGTTCCAGAAACCGGGCCGCGTCCACGCCCTTCATGCTGAACCTGACAAATTGGACCGCGCTGATTCTTTCCTCTGACATCTGACGATCGTCGAATCTTGCCGCGATCCTGTCCGGGCCGGCCTTCAGCCACAGATGGCGTTCCAGTCCGACCAGCCTGGCCAACGCCGCGTCGCGTTCGCGCGCCTCGGCGTACTCGATCAACAGCGTCGCGGCAATTTCGCCCGCGCCCGGAAGCAACTCGTTGTAAGTATCGATTTCGTGCGCAATCGCTTCGCGCTCCGTCATTTTCTCGGCCTTGATCATCTCCTCGATCTGGTACCACGCAGTCTGCGCGTTCTCGAAAATGAACGTGAGATGCGACCCGACGTGGAGCCGGCGCCGTTCCTTCTCATGAATAAACAAGGGCCGCAGCCGCTCGCGCACGCGTTCGTAATCGGCCAGCGGAAGTATTTCGTCGATCGTGATCGTCTTCAATCGTCATCCTCCTTGCGCCGAGTGCTTTGCCTAACCTGTTCTGTCCGTACCTGCCCACGGGTCTTAATACCGGCCTCCCGTGCCCACGGGCGGCGCCGCCACGGCGTCTGCAAACCCGTCGCGATGGTACGCGCGCGCTATCACTTCGAGCGGATGAATCGGACGCACTCCCGTCGCCTGCTCGATTTGCACCGCCGCCAGCGGACAGTCTGTCGCCATCACCCGTGCTCCCGCTTCGCGCATCCCGGCGAAAGCCTTCTCGCCCCACTTCATCGAGAGCGCGAAAAACTCTTTCTTCATCGCCCACGTCCCGTCATGCGCCGTGCATGCATCGACCGTCGTTACTTCCACGCCCGGAATCTGGCGCATCAGGTCGCGCGAGCGCAGCCCGATGCCCTGCGCCTTGAGATGGCACGGCACGTGATACGCGATAGTGCCGGGCGTGGACAGAAATTCCTTGTTGAACTTGCCGGCGCGGTGAAGTTCGTAGAGCAGCTCGTGCGAATCGACGACCGCCGCCGCGAACTCCTTGACCTCGTCGCCGGCCAGCAGGTTCGGATACTCCATCCGCATCATCAGCGAGCAGGTCGGATTGATCGCGGCGATTTTGTAGCCCTCGCGCACCAGCGGCAGCATCGAATCGATATTCGCCCGCGCTTCCCTCCGCGCGAATTCGACGTCGCCGCCGTCGAGCGCCGGCATCCCGCAGCAGTTCTGCTTCGGGCATTTCACCGCGCATCCGTTTTTCGCAAAAACCTCGACCGCTGCCTTGCCCGGCCCGGGGTTGTAGTAATTGACAAAACAGGTTGGAAAAATCGCCACTTTCGCGGTCGGCTCGGCCGGGATGGCAGGGATCGGCGTTCGCCTGAGCCACTTGTCGAAAGTCTCAGCGGCGAAGTCGGGAAGCAGCTTGCCGCGATGAATCCCGAGCAATTTCTCCATAATCACGCGTTGGAACTTTTGATGGCACATCGCGTTGGCGAGCCCCGGCGCCGTCGCGCCGGCCTTGCCGAGCTGATCGGGATGGGCCAGCAGCCGTTCGCGCAGCTTGACGCCGTCTTCCTTCGCGTTCACCGCCTTGGCNCGAAGGATNAGGCGCGGGAAATCGAGCTGGAACTCATGACCGTCGCGCGGCGTGTAGGGNCATTTGATCTCGCAGAGCTTGCATCCGTAGCAGAGCTCGATCACGCGCGCTTTCTCGGCCGCCGTGAGCCCTCTCACGTCGCCGTCGTTGCGATCGGTCGCGTCGAACAGCGCCGGAAACGACGGGCAAAGATTGAAGCACAGACGGCAGGTGTGACAGATGTCGAACACCCGCTCGACTTCCTTGTCGAGTCCGGCGCGGTCCCAGTACTTCGTTTCTGTGGAATTGTAGGAAAGGCCGTCGCTCGGCCTCGCCTCGATTCGGTTGGCCATCGGGAAAAATCCTGACTGCGGACTTTTTCTATGCGGGCGCGCGCGCGTACCGCAGCCCGGCGCGGCGCCGCCGTTGAAATAGCGGGCGGGCTCTTGAGAGCCCGCCCGCGTGGTGTTCGCGCGATGCCTGTTAGAGCGTGCCCTGCGCCTTGGCGAAGCGTCCTGCGTGAGATTTCTCGGCCTTGGCGAGAGTTTCGAACCAGTCGGCAATTTCCGCGAAGCCCTCTTCGCGCGCCGTCTTCGCCATCCCCGGGTACATGTCGGTGTACTCGTGGGTCTCGCCATGCTCTGCGGACTTGAGGTTCACCGACGAATCGCCGATCGGCATGCCGGTCGCCGGATCGCCAACCGACTTCAGGTAGTCGAGATGACCGTGGGCGTGTCCGGTCTCGCCTTCGGCCGTATCGCGAAACAGCCCCGCGATTTCCGGCTGGCCTTCGACGTCGGCGATCTTGGCGAAGTAGAGATAGCGGCGATTAGCCTGACTCTCGCCTGCGAATGCATCTTTGAGATTCTGATGGGTTTTGGTTCCTTTGAGATTTGCCATTTTTCCTCTCTCCTGACTTGAATTTCCTTGGTTTGATTGAGCTGGCTTGAACGATCAGCGCCGCGCCTTCATTGTCCGATTAGCCCCGGCGCGTTTGGCCCCGCAATCCTCGCACAGCGCGTGAATCTCCAGCGACGAACCGAGCACCGTGAACTCGCCCAGTTCCGACTGCCCGGCAAGCAGGCGGTCGAGGCGGGGAATCTCGATATCGCGGATGCGCCGGCATTTAACGCATACCACATGATGATGCGGGGTGACATTTCCATCGTAGCGCGCGCTGTCGTGCAGAATCGTTACCTTGCGCGCCTCGCCGATGTCGCACAGCGTTTCCAGCGTGCGATGCACGGTGGCGAGCGAAATATGGGGATGCTGCATTCGGACCGCGGCGAAGATCGCGTCGGCGCGCGGATGCTCGCCCGAGCCGAGCAGCGCCTCGATAATCGCCAGGCGCTGCGGCGTGACCGCCAGGCCGCCGCGCCGGCATCGCGCCGCGAACTCGGTCAGGCGCTTGGCGGCGTAGGGGCCGCGGCGTCGTTCGTTTACCAGCTGTAGTTCCATCACCTAGATGATAATTACTATCATCTGGTTATCGCTGTTGTCAAGCGGAAAGCACCCGGCGCTCACGAAAATTGAGCGGACGCACGGCTACAGCCGCGGCAGAATTGGAAGAATTGGGGCGCGTTTTGAATCGGGCTTGGTCAGCAGCATCTGCACGTCGCCGATGTAGCGCTCGCGAAAACCGCCCTCGCAGTAGCAGAGGTAGAACTCCCACATCCGGATGAATTCTTCCGGATAACCGAGCGCGCGCACGCGTTCGATATTGTTGAACATCCGGATTCGCCAGTTCTTCAAGGTCTCGGCGTAGTTGGGCGTGAGATCTTCGAGATGGAACAGCCGCAGATCGCTCGAGCGCGTGATCGAATCGCACAGCGCCGTGACCGACGGAATGAAGCTGCCCGGGAAGATGTACTTCTTGATGAAATCGACGCGCTTGAGCGCGCCCGCATACTCGCGGTCGGTGATCGTAATCGCCTGCAACAGCATCATGCCGTCGGGCTTCAACAGCTCGCCGCATTTGCGGAAATACGCATCGACGAACTGAGGCCCGACCGCTTCGATCATCTCGATCGAGACGGCCTTGTCGAACTGGCCGCTGAGGTCGCGGTAATCCTTGAACAGCACGGTGATGCGATCCGCCAGGCCCTCGGCGGCGATTTTTTTGACGGCGTAGTCGTGCTGCGCGCGCGAAATCGTGGTGGTCGTGACGCGGCATCCGTAGTTTTTGGCCGCGTGAATCGCAAACCCGCCCCATCCCGTGCCGATCTCGACGAGATGATCGTGGGCGCGAAGATCGAGCTTGCGGCAGATGCGATCGACCTTGGCCGTCGCCGCCTCCTCCAGCGTGGCGCCGGCGCGCTCGAAGATCGCGCACGAATACATCAGCGTGCGATCCAGAATCAGCTCGAAAAAATCGTTGCCGAGGTCGTAATGCGCCGCGATGTTGCGCTGGCTGCCGGTTTTGGTGTTGCGATTGAGGTAGTGGATGAAGCGGCGGACGGGATTGGCCAGCCGCGCCAGGCCGCCATCCATGCCCTCCATCACGTTGCGGTTGCGAAGCATGATTTGCGCGAGCGCGGTCAGATTGTCCGTCGTCCACGAGCCTGCCATGTACGCTTCGCCGGCGCCCATACTGCCCGCGAGCGCGATGTCGGAATAGAAGCGGCGGTCCTTGACGTGGATGGTCGCGCGCAAATCGGCGTCCTCGATGTCCTGGCCGAATGGGAGGCGCTGGTCACCATCTTCGATCACGATGCGGCCGATTGTGATTCCCGCCAGGCGGCTTAGAACCGCGCCGCGCGCGAAACGATCGATGATCGCGGGACGACGCGCCCGAGCCGCATCGACGCCCAATGTGACAATGGAATCAGCTTTGGCCATCGGCTTCGATTACACCGCCGTCGCATCGCCGCGCAAGCGCAGGGGCGAGCCTCCGACATGCCGTCCGCTCTCCTCGAAGAGTTCCGGACTGCTGGATTATTTTCCGTGATGCGGTCATTCTGAGGAACTCGCGCGGCGCATCAAACTCGCCCGACGCATCAGGTAAATCAACCGCGAGCGGAACTCACACAGATGCCCTCCTCCACCGCGCTGAAATACGTGCTCGCCATCGACATGGGCTCCGGCAGCACAAAGGCCGCCGTCGTCTCGAGCGCAGGCGAAGTCGTCGCGTCGGCAATCCGCCATACGGACACCATGATGATGGCGGGCGGCGCGGTCGAGCAGGATCCCGAGCAATGGTGGCGCTCCGTGTGCGACGCGGCGAAGGAGGCGATCGCGGCCTCGCGCGTGCCCGTGCATCAAATCACCGCCGTCGCATGCACCACGCTGTGGGCCGTCACGGTGGCCGTGGACGAGGACGGCGCCGCAATCGGCAATGCGATCTCATGGATGGACACCCGCGGCGCGAAATACAATCGCGCGGTCGCCGGCGGATGGCCGCGAGTGCAGGGCTACGGCTTGTTCAAGCTGCTCAAATGGCTGCGCTTCACGGGTGGCGCGCCGGTTCAATCGGGCGTCGATGGCCTGGGGCATATCCTCTTCATCAAGAATGAGCGCCCCGAGGTATATGCGCGGACCTTCAAGTTTCTCGAGCCGATGGATTACCTCAATCTGCGGCTCACCGGGCAATTCGCGGCTTCGTACGCGACGATGTTCACTTACTGGCTGACCGATATTCGCAACCCCAACAGGATTGACTACGTGCCTGAGTTGCTTGCGATGGCCGGCGTCGATCGCGCCAAGTTGCCCGACCTGCGGCCGGTTAACGCCGTGCTCGGCACCATCAAGCCCGAGGTCGCCGCGGAGCTGGGCCTGGCGCCGTCCACTCGCGTCGTCATGGGCTCCTGCGACGGTCATTCGGCGACTGTGGGCGCGGGTACAGTGCGCGACTACGAGGGCTACTTCTATGTCGGCACGACGGCGTGGCTGAGCTGCCACGTGCCGGCGAAGAAGACCGACCCCCTGCACATGCTGACGGCGATGCCGGCTGCGCTGCCGGGCCGTTATATGGTCGGTGCGGAACAGGGCTCGGCGGGACGCTGCCTCGAGTTCCTTAAAGACATCCTGTATCCAGCGGGCAGCGCGAATTCTCCCATCGACGTTTACGCCGACATGAACCGGCTTGCCGCGGAGGTTGCGCCGGGGAGCGACGGATTGATCTTCACGCCATGGATCAACGGCGTGCTCGCGCCGCACGAGGACGCATCGACGCGCAGCGCCTTCTTCAATCAGAACGCGCGCACCAGCCGCGGCCATTACGTGCGCGCTGTGATGGAAGGCGTCGCGTACAACTTGCGATGGCTCAAGGGTTACGTCGAGAAGTTCATCGGGCGGCCGTTCGAGCAGCTCAATTTCATCGGCGGCGGCGCGAGCTCCGATCTGTGGTGCCAGATCCAGGCCGACGTGCTCGGATGCACGGTGCGGCAGGTCGCCAATCCGCGCAATGCCAACGCGGTGGGCGCCGCGATGGCGGCGTTTGCCGCGCTGGGCGAGATCGCAGTCGAGGAAATCTCCGCACGGGTGAAGATCGCCGCCGAGTATCGGCCCATCGAAATCAACCGGCGCATCTACGATCGCCAGTTCCGCGAGTTCCTCGAGTTCTACAAGCGCAACCGCGCGATCTACCGCCGCCTCAACCCGGCCGCCGACGCATCGGATTGAAGCTGGCGATGGACTAGTATTCAAATCGATGCGAAATCTCTAAGGAGTCGTTCCATGCCCAAGGCAGCGAAGAAGCAGCAAGAGCCCTCCGGACCTTTTGGGGATATGTTCCCCTATCGCGAAACCTTCGAGACCTATCACGAGCTGCCCAAGAAGAGCCGCCAGCCCGAGGAGGTCATGCGCGAGTTGCGCAGCATCGCGCGCCAGGAAAACTCGCGCTGGCAGACCGGCCAGATCTCGGGCACTTATTACCACGGCGGGATGGAGCACTATGCTTACCTCAACCGCGTGTTCGCGCTCTTCTCGCACGTCAACCTGCTGCAGCGCGACATGTGCCCGAGCGGCACCAAATTCGAGGGCGAGGTAATCGCGATGACCGCGCGGATGCTGGGCGCGGATCTCGCGCGCGAGAACGATCCGCAGGCCGAGGTATGCGGAGCGGTCACTTCGGGCGGCACCGAGAGCATCATCCTGCCGATGCTGGCGTATCGGGAGAAAGCCAAGGCCGAGCGCGCAATCACAGCGCCCGAGATGGTGGTGCCGGACACGATTCATCCGGCATTTTCCAAGGGCGCGCACTTCTTCGGAATCAAGCTGATTCGCGTGCCCGTCGGAGCCGATTACCTGGCCGACGTGAACGCGATGCGGCGCGCGATCGGGCCCAACACCATCGCGATCGCGGGTTCGGCGGCGAATTATCCGCACGGGCTGATCGATCCGATCGGGAAGTTGTCCGCCCTCGCGCTTGAAGCCGGCGTCGGCCTGCATGTCGATAGCTGCTTCGGCGGGTTCATCCTGCCGTGGATCGCAAAGCTCGGCTACGACGTTCCGCCGTTCGACTTCCGCCTGCCCGGCGTCACCTCGATGTCCTGCGATACGCACAAATGGGGCTATGGGCTCAAGGGCGCGTCGGTGGTGCTCTATCGCAATCGCGCGCTGCGCCGGCGCATGTACTTCGCGATGCCCGACTGGCAGGGCGGCTTGTATGCGTCGCCCACGGTGGCGGGCACCCGCTCGGAGGGAATCAGCGCATCGACATGGGCGGCGATGGTCACGCTCGGCGAGGAGGGCTACCTGAAGGCGACCCGCCGCATCATGAAGGCGGCGGACACGATCAAGTCGGGAGTCGCAAAAATCCCGGAGCTCAAGATTATCGGCAAGCCGACCTACTGCATCGCGATTACGTCGGACAAGGTGGACATCTACCATGTCAACGATTTTCTCGCGGAGCGTGGATGGCGGCTTAACGGGCTGCAGCGGCCCGCGGGCTTTCACCTGTGCGTCACCTTGCCGCAGACGCTCCCGGGAGTAGCGGCGCGTTTCGTCAGAGACATCGCGGCCGGGGTCGATTACGCGAAGAATCCGCCGGCGACGCCCGCGCGCAGCGGCGCGGTGTACGGCGGCGGCGCGGCCGCGCTCGATCCGTCGATGGTGAACGAACTGATGTTCGCGTGGCTGGACGCGAGCACCGAAGTCCCGTAACGGGCCGGCTCCCGAGCAGACCAGCCTATGCCGACGATGGATGATCGCGCGATCGAAGAGTACGCCGCCTTTGCCTGCCATCTGGCGGACCTCGCGGGACGCACGATCCTGCCGTATTTTCGCGTGCGCCTCGCGGTCGAGAACAAGACCGCCGGCGCCGGCTACGATCCGGTGACGGTTGCCGATCGTGCAGCGGAGCGAGCGATCCGCGACGAGATTCATCGCGTCTATCCCGGCCACGGAATTCTCGGCGAGGAGCACGGCTTCGCGGCCGGCACCGATGAACTGACCTGGATCATCGATCCGATTGACGGCACGCGCGCCTTCATCATCGGACAACTGCATTGGGGCGTTTTGATCGCACTCAACGACGGCACGCGCCCGGTGATCGGCGTGATGCATCAGCCGTACACGGGCGAGACGTTCGTAGGTTCACGCCTGGGCGCCGAGCTGAGGAGTCGCGGCGCGAGCAACGCGGTTCGGGTGCGCGAATGCCGGCGCCTGGAAGACGCGATCGTCTGCGCAACCGATCCGGCGATGTTCTCCGGCCCGGGCGAGCGCGAGGCGTTTCGCCAGCTCGCGTCGAAGGCGCGGATGAGGCGCTACGGCGGCGATTGCTATTCGTACTGCCTGCTCGCCGCGGGCTTCATCGATCTGGTGATCGAATCGAGCCTCCAGCCCTACGATATTCCAGCGCTTATCCCGATCATCGAGGCCTCAGGTGGAATCGTGACGAGTTGGTCGGGCGGCTTGCCGTACGACGGCGGGCAGATCATCGCCGCTGGCGATCGCGAGCTGCACAAAATCGCGCTCGCGATGCTCGCGCCCGCCGCGCGATAACCGATCCTCCTGCGACGGTTTTTGGAGCCACCCGCCGGATTCGAACCGGCGACCTGCTGATTACGAATCAGCTGCTCTACCAACTGAGCTAGGGTGGCTCTCCATCGCGCTGCTCCGCCGACGGGTATAGCAGATTAGCTAAGCTGGCGCTGGTGAGAAAGACTCTGCGGGCTGGCGAGGGCGGGAATTGCGCGCGGGCTGGCCGAGCTCGAACGCGATCTCGATTCAGGTGCATTTGCGCGGATCGCGGCATCCTTCGACGCTGCCCATGCCGACTCCCCCGACTGCGTATTGATCATCGCGCGTTAGCTCGAGCGCACCGCGGACGCTCGATAGCAGAGCCCCATCATGATGGTCTTTTCGATCTGATCGGTGTCGCGACCGACAGTGTCGCCGAAACGATCGCGCGGCCAATCTGTCAGCATCTTCATCAGGAGCGGCCGTGTAGCATGTCCGCGGTTAAAAATCAGTGCGAACAAATTCGCGTTAGTGGTCTCATTGGGAACAACTTCGCGCTAGCGGTCATTGTGATGTTTTAATCTGCCACCTTAAGCTATCAGGGGTCGATTCGTGTTTGATGGTTTTCTTTGATGCCCTACTACCGGCAAAATAATTTGACTTCGTGTCGAATCAGGGCGAGTGTATCGTGGGTGAGTCTTTAGCAATTATCGAGCGAGTCTTAGGGAGAGGAGGAAAACTGATGCGTGGGTCAAGAACTGCGGTTACGGCCTCGTTGAGTGTGGCGCTTGCGACGATGGTGGGCGTGACCGGAGCAGTCGTGTGCTCCAGATCGCGTGCGCTTGCTGAGGGACCATCGGCCGCCCCGACGGCGAGCATGTCGCTCAACACTGCGACCAAAACGTTCGTCCATCGGAAGGACTACGACGAGCGTATGGATCACGAATTTCTTCAACATCATATGGATTCCAAAGGTCAGGCGAGACCCGACCTTGAGCAGAAGGGAATAGAGCACGTACGGCAGATGAAGACGGCGCCATCGATCGGCGCAAAGATGTCGTCAGCGCCAGCGTCTGCCGCGAGTTCGGTTCCGAAAAACTAAGCGCCTCGAGCGCTGCTCTACTATCGCAGGGCCGTTGGTTACCAGGGAGGGAAATCCATGCGTAGGCGAAATCGATCCTTTTTTGCATCTGTCGCATTCTTAGTCGGCATAATCGGTCTTGCGGCCGGTGCAATTTTATTTTTTCCGCATTCGGGCAACAGCGTCATCGGCCAGCAATGGACTCAGATTGGCCCCGCGCCTCTTGCAATAGACGCGGAGCACAATTACCAGGGCGCGGGTCCCGACTCGGGGGCGATCGTCGACATCGCGATCGATCCTCGTGGCTCTTCCGACCAGACGATCTATATCGCGACCGAGAACGGCGGTATCTGGAAGACGCTTGACGGTGGCACTACCTGGAAACCAAAGACGGATTTCATGCCGTCGAATTCGATGGGCGCTGTGGCGCTTGATCCTGCCGATCCATCCATCGTTTACGCCGGCACCGGATATTTTATTCCGCAGGGGTTGTTCAAAGGAGTCGGAATTTACAAATCGACCGACGGCGGCGACTCCTGGACTGCTATCGGTCCGTCGTTCCTCAACGGGAGAGCAGTCATCAAAATGGTGCTGCCGGCTGCGGATAGGTTGCTGGTCGCGACTAATATCGGACTGTTTCTTTCAGTCGATGGCGGCCAAAATTTCGGGAACAATTCGCCCACTTTCAACAACGGCGCTGCCGTCCTTGCTGGAGGGATTGGGGATCTCCGGCTCGACACCACGGTGGCAAATACGGTGCGTGCGGCGGTCGCGGGCAGCGGAATCTTCGAGTCCACCGATGGTGGAGCAACCTGGCCAACCAACCTGTTCAACAATCCGGGTGCTCCGACCGCCAACGTCGGATTCATCACGTTCGCGCAATCGACGAGTCCCGATAACCTCTCGATTTACGCAAATGTTGCGGATAGCCGTGGGCAGACCAGCCCGATACCGATGCCCGCTCCGTTCCCATATCTGGGACTCTACGTATCGACCGACGGCGGTGGGACATGGACTGGGAAGCAGACGGGCGTCGGTTCGCCGGGTACCGGATGTCAGTGCGGTTACGACCAACCGATCGCTGTCGATCCCCTTGACGCAACCACGGTCTTCATCGGCTTCCAGGAAGACTTCAAGTCGGTGACCAGCGGCACAAGTTTTATCAATATCGGTCACAACCAGATCCACAATGACCATCACGTGATGGTCTTCAGTCCTGCCAGCCATCCTCCCGTCGGTCTGTGGGTACGATTGTACGACGTCAACGATGGCGGAATCGCGTTTACAGACGACCGCGGCACGACCTTCAGTAACGCCCTCCAGGGCGTATTCCCCAACGCGCTTGCGACCAACCTGTTCCGAGCCATGGACATCGGAAGAGGCACCATCACGAACAATTCGTTCAGTTACGGGGGTCAGCAGGACACCGGCACAGTCGAGATGCGGCCTCCATTTACAAATAATACCTGGCATCTCGGCATCGACGGTGACGGCGGTCCAGTCGCAGTCGAACCGACGAATCCCGCCGTGACTCTAGGTACAGACGACGGCGGCATCGTTCGGACTATTGATGGCGGAGGGAGCTGGACCGGACCGACAGGGTTCCCGGCAAACACGAGCATGGGAGTGCCTATCTTCGATCCGAACGGCACCAAGGCCTACATGACGGCCGCCACGGCGCCGGCGGCCAATACCCCGCCCAATCTGTTTCAGATTTTCTTCAGCACCGATCACGGCGCGACCTTCGCGGCGATGCACGCTTTCCCGACGTACATCAACGCGATGTCGATGGCCAAAATTGACTCGAACACGTTGTGGGCGGGAATCAATGACGGAACGGTGCAGAGCACCAACAATGCCTTGCTGGGCGCAGGTTCCACATGGACTTCGCACACGGTGACGGGGGCGCCTGCGGGTCAGGGTGTGTCCGGAGTGGCGGTTGATCCCTCCAGCACCAATACCGTGTACGTGATCTATCCGGGTTTCTCCGGCATCGATCCGGATCTGGCGCCGACCGAACACATATTCGTCACCCAGGACGGCGGCACCACTTGGACCGATATCAGCGGCGTTGCAAACGGTGGATCGACCAATCTGCCCGATTTGCCGCTGTCCTCGGTGGTGATCGACAAGACGACGTTGCCGCACACGATCATCGTGTCGAGCGATTCTGCCGTATTTCAGTCGGCCGATCTTGGCCAGACGTGGCAGGTTCTCGGGCTGGGGATGCCGACGGTAGACGTCACTTCGCTGGCGCTCGACGACGAGGCGCTTCCGCCTCTTCTGCGCGCGAGCACCTTCGGCCGCAGCGCCTTTGAACTCGCCGCTGCGACCACCGCGCTGATCTCGGTGAACGCCGACCTGAACTTCGGCCAGCTATGCCCCAAACAGACGGCTACGCGACAGGTGGAGGTGTTCAACGTCGGCATCAAGGATCTGCATATCGCCAGCTTCACGCGGATCTCGGGGAGCACGGACTTCACGATACTCCCC
>JGI20175J14863_1000190_pt1 | contig 12260 bp, 11 predicted proteins | sample NGESurdeep072012_2_FD_14863 | JGI IMG/M metagenome (IMG submission 14863)
GCCGGCTGCGACATATCTTATTCTCCATCAACAAAGTGCGCGAAACGGAGTTGTTACTGCGAATGCCTCAATTCTGGATTGCCCGTGTTGACCAAAGTCAATGAAGGAACCGATTCATATCTGCTAGCAGTTTACGGAGTAATTTCCGACCCATTGAATTTGAACCAAAAAGCAGGCCGAGAGTGACGCAGAGTCCGGTCGAAGCCGATGCTTCGGAGCGGCCGTCGTTGGTCGCCTTGATCAGGAAGGTCAGATCAAGCTGGAGGCCTTCGTCATCCTCAAAGACGGAAAGACCGGAAGCGTCGCGCTTGCCGCCGAGCTCAGCGAATTCTGCAAGAGCGGCGTTGCCCCTTACAAATATCCGCGCTGGATAAACTTTGTTACGGAACTGCCAAAAACCGCGACCGGAAAAATCCAACGCTTCCTGCTGCGCCAAAAGGATGGGACCGCGCCGGGCAACTTCTAGTATGCCGGCGGCAAGGATCCGCGCCCAGGCACTAAAATATTTAGCAAGGCATCGATTATAAAAGTCATTGGAAGAAAAAAGCGACTCATTGACTCAGGTCTATTTAAAGCCGCGCACGACGCACGCTCATTTGATGAATTGCTGTTGCAATCTTTGCGCGCAATTGACTCCTTCTAGTCTATTATGTTGCATGAGGTAACGGCGTTACCTATTTAGACGCCGACGAACCTCGGCCAACGAGGCGTTTTCACGGGAGGCCGCCAGAGATGTCTCTCGAGGCATCGGAATCCGGCACACTGCGCATCGCCGCCGATGTGGGCGGTACATTCACCGATATTGCCGTTTTCGACGAGACGACCGGACAGATTCGGCTCGGCAAAACCCTGACGACCCCCTCACACCTCATCGAGGGCATGAGTACCGCGGTCAGCAAGGCCGGTGCCGAGTTCAGATCGGCGCGGCTGTTCCTGCATGGCACAACGGTGGCCATCAACGCATTGCTCGAGCGCAAGGGTGCGCGCACCGCTCTCATTACCACACGTGGGTTCCGCGACATCTATGAGATCGGTCGAGTGAACCGCCCGGAAGCGTACAATTTGTTCTTCCGCAAGCACCGGCCATTGATCGAGCGTGCACTGCGGATCGAAATTGACGAGCGCATCGACGCAACAGGGCGCGTGCTTAAGGATCTCGATGAAGATGAACTCGAAGCCGTAGCGCAGCGGCTCGAGCGCGAGAAGATCGAGGCGGTCGCGATCCTGTTCTTGCATTCCTACCGCAATCCGGACCACGAGATCCGTGCGCGCGATTTCCTGGTGCGGCGACTGCAGAATGTCTTCGTCACTATCTCGCATGAGCTCTCGCAAGAATACCGCGAGTTTGAGCGCACCTCGACGGTTGCGGCAAATGCCTATATCGGTCCGCGCGTGCAGCGCTATCTCGACGAGACGAATGCGTTCCTCAACCAAGCGGCATTTCCCGGTAAATTTCTGATCGTACAATCGACCGGCGGGCTTTATGACGCGGAGCAAGCCGGGCGCGAATGCATCCGCATGCTCGAATCCGGCCCGGCCGCAGGCGTCATTGGCACGCGCCAATTATGCGCGGCGATCGGCATGAAGAACGCGATCGCCTTCGACATGGGCGGCACCACCGCCAAGGCCGGCGTGATCTTCAACGGCACGGAAATGACGGCAGGACACGTCATGGTCGGCGGCTACAATGAGGGTCTGCCGATTCAGATTCCGATGATCGACATCGCGGAGGTCGGCACCGGAGGCGGCAGTATCGCACGCGTCGTCGCGGGTTCCGCGATGCGCGTCGGTCCCGAAAGTGCGGGCGCTGCTCCGGGCCCTGTCTGCTATGGCAATGGCGGAACGGAGCCGACGATTACGGATGCCAATCTGATCCTCGGCCGTCTGACGCCGGAGAACTTCCTCGGCGGCGAGATGCGTCTCGACGCGGAAGCCGCGCACGAGGCGATCCTGAACAAAATCGCAAGCCCGCTCGGCCTCGACGTGATCGCAGCCGCAGACGGCATCGTACGCATCGCCGTTACACAAATGGCAAATGTGGTCAAACGCGTCACCACCGAGCGTGGACTCGACGTACGCGATTTTGCCATCATTGCCTATGGCGGCGCGGGTCCGCTGCATGCGACGCTCGTCGCGCGCGAGCTCAAAATCGGACGCCTCATTATCCCGAGAGCGCCGGGACATTTTTCCGCCTACGGAATGCTAGTCACCGACCTTCGCCATGATTTCGTGCGCTCTCTGTTCGCACGGCTTGAGGATGCGCCGTTCGATACCTTCGATCAGATTTTCGCCGCGATGGAGGAGCGTGGCAGAGCCCAAGTCCGCTCCGCAGCACCGCAATCGGTCGAAATCATCATCAAGCATGCAGCCGATATGCGCTACATCGGCCAGGAGCATGCGGTAATGGTCGATATTCCAGGCGAGCTTTTTGCGAAGCGTGACGTTGCCGGCATCAAACGGCAATTCGATGCCGTGCACGAGATTCGTTACGGCTACTCGTCACGCGACGAGAATGCCGAAATCGTCAGCCTGCGGCTGTCCGTTACAGGCATCATCAGCAAACCCGATCATGCTCCGCAATCGGCTAAAGGCGCGTCATCCGATGCGGCGCTAATTCGCAAGTCAAACGTCGAGTTCGGCGTGCTTGGTGGCCGGCTGATACGCCGATCTATGATCGTGACCGTCTCCCCGCCGGTTCGCGAATTAACGGCCCCGCCTTGGTGCAGGAATATGCATCGACGACGGTCGTTGCCCCGGGCGACCGGCTTATCGTTGATCGATTCGGCAATCTCGATATCGAAGTGGACGTGGCATGAGCGGCAAAAAGCAAAAGAGCGGGGTCGACCCCGTCGTCACCGAGATCATCCGCAACGGCTTCATCGCCGCGACCGAGGAGATGAAGACCAATTTGATGCGGACTGCGTACAATATGATTATCTATGAGGCGCTCGATTTCACGGTCGGCCTCTTCGATCGCCACGGTAATACTGTTTCGATCGGCATCGGCTTGCCCATGTTTATTCGCGGGATGAGTGAGACCATCAAGGCCAAGATCAGGCATTTCGGATACGAGCGGATGGAGCCGGGCGACGTTCTACTGACAAACGACGCTTACGTCACNGGCAGCCACCTCAATCANATGACGTTTTCGGTGCCGATNTTCCACGACGGCGAATTGATCGGCTTCTCCGCATGCATGGCACATTGGCAGGACATCGGCGGCACACTCGACGGCATGACGCGTGACATTTATTCCGAAGGTCTGCAGATGCCGATCGTTAAAGCNTGGCGCGCCGGCGTTCCCAATGAGGATGTGCTTTCCGTCATCCGCATGAATGTGCGACTACCGGAGCGNGCCATGGGCGACCTGCGGGCCCAGGTGGCCGCGGTCAAGACCGGCGAAAAGCGCTTTATCGAGCTTGTTGCGAAATACGGGCACGACGCAGTTCTCGCTGCGATCGAAGCGATCTTCGATCATTCTGAAACAGTGGCGCGGGAGAGCGTGCGGCAGATCCCGGACGGGACCTACGAGGCCGAGTCTTTCATGGACGATGATGGCGTCGACACCGGAAAGCGCGTGCCTATGCGGGTGAAGGTCATCGTTGACGGGGACCACATGAAAGTCGACCTCACCGGCATTAGCGAGCAGGTGAAGGGCTTCTACAACTCCGGCGAGACCGCCGGCCGCTCGGCGGCGCAGGTCGCGTTCAAATGCATCACCTCCGGGCTCGATTTGCCGATCAACGATGGCTCGTTCCGCAACCTCGAAGTGGTGCTGCCGCCGGGCAAGGTAGTGAGCGCGCAGCGCCCGGCGCCGATGCGATGGTGGATGACTTATCCGATGACCATCGTCGACACGATCTTCAAGGCGCTCGCGCCCGCGGTCCCGACGCGCGTCATCGCGGGCCATCACGCCGACCTCGTCATAGCCATGATCAACGGCCGCCACCCGCGCGACAACAACCTTTTCATCTATCTTGGCGGGCTGATTGGCGGGGGTTGGGGCGCCAAGCACGGCCAGGACGGCATGAGTGCCACGATCTGCATCAATGACGGCGACACCCATAACGGTCCGAGCGAGCAGGTCGAGGCGAAGTTCCCGCTTATCGTCGAGAAGTACGGGCTGCGCGAGGATTCCGGCGGTGCCGGCAAGCACCGCGGCGGGCTCGGTACCGAACAGGTCGTTCGGGCGCTCGAAGACATCATGTTCAATGCGCAGATCGAGCGCGTCGATTGCCGCCCCTGGGGACTGTTCGGCGGGCTTTCCGGGCTTGGTAACGAGGTGCAGCTTCAGCGCAACGGCGAGGATACCCGCTTCCCGACCGGCAAGGTGCTGGCGCAACTTCTCAGAAAGGGCGACGTCTACACCCTGCGGTCCGGCGGCGGCGGCGGTTATGGCAACCCGCTCGACCGCAAGCTCGAAGACGTCGAAAACGACGTCCGTCAGGGCTATACCTCGAGCGAAGCGGCGCATGCGCTTTACGGCGTGGAAATCGATTCGGCGACCGGGCGCGCCGACGCGTCCCGCAGCGAAAGGCTGCGNGCCGACATGCGCCGACGCGGCCTGCCCAAGGATCAACCCTTCGCCCGCGAGGACTTCTCGCGCTTCGGCTGCCCGCATTGCGCCTGGCCGAAGCTCGATCCCGATGCCGCGCCGATGATGCGCGCGGTCGCCGCCGCCGGCATCAACAACTTTCGCTGCTGTTAGGAACGCCCATGGCTAAAACATCCTCTGCAGCCATCCGCCGCGCATCAGAACGTCCTGGTGAAGATACCATCGTCTCCGTGGATCGAGCATTTGGGATCATCGAGCTGCTGGCGGATATTGCGGACGGTGCAAGCCTTGCGGATATTGCGCGCCATCTGGATGTGAACAAAGCGATCGCCGTCAAGCTGCTCGCGACGTTGGCGCGACTCGGGCTTGTATGGCGCGACGATCGCGTGCAACGTTACAATCTCACATTTCGTATCAGCAATCTGGGGCTGCGCCAGTTGCAAACAAATCGGTTGCTCGACCAGTGCGCGCCGGCGCTGAGAGTACTCGCGGAGCAAAGCGGTGAACTTGTGCGTCTCGCCATCGTGGAACACAACGAGCGTATCACGTGGGTGCATGCGGTCGCCGGCACCAAGCGCTCATTGCAGATCGATCCCAATTATTCGCACGAGGTCCAACTGAACACCCATGCAATCGCCAAGGCTTGGCTCTCGACCATGCCTTTCGAGCGCGCTCTCAAGCTCATGCTGCGCCAGGGCATAGCCTCGTTGACACCGCGTTCGAAGGTGATGATTGATGCCATTCGCGCTGACCTGCATCGTACCGCGCGTGAGGGCTTCGCGATCAGCCACGAGGAAAGCGAGCTCGGTGTCGGTGCCATCGCGGCGCCAATCATGGTTGCCTCATTTGCGGGCACCCAGGAGTGCGTCGGTGCTGTCAGCCTTGCAGCGCCAACGATCCGTATGGGACCGGCGGAGCTTGAAAACTGCGCTCCTGCGCTCATCGAGACCGTCAAACGGCTCGGAATGATCTGGCCGATGAAAGTGCACACTGCTGTTTCTTTAGCCGCAGCGATAAGACCGGCAATAAGGAGATGATCATGCCACGTCACGCGAATTACCTGCCGCACGGCGTCATTCCCGCAGTCCTGTTGCCTTTCAACGAGGATCTTTCGATCGACGAGGGGGGTTTTCGTTCGCATCTGGCGGATATCGCAGGGACCGAAGGCATTTCAGCCATAACCATCAATGCGCATTCGACTGAAGTTGCTTCCTGCACGTTCGATGAGCAACAGCGCGTGCTCGAAATCGCGCAGGATGAGATTGGGGACCGCGTCCCGCTCATTCACGGCGTCTGGGCAGATGGCAGCCTGGAAGCCGCGCGCATCGCAAAAATGGCCGCCGCGGGCGGCGCCGCCGCCCTGCTCGTCTTTCCACCCGCGCCGTTCACTCTCGGGCAGTCACCGCAGATGGCGCTCGCGCATTTCAAACGCATCGCCGATGCGAGCGACCTGCCGCTGATCGCATTCCAGTATCCGCTGTCCACGGGTCAGGGTTATCCGCGCGACACGTTGCTGAGGCTTTGCGACGCGGTGCCGACGCTGCGCGCCATCAAGGATTGGTCGAACAATGTGCAGCAGCATGAATGGAACATACGCACGCTGCAGAGCTTGCCGCGGTCAGTGAACGTGCTGAGCACGCATTCGGCTTGGCTTTTCAGTTCGCTGGTCCTTGGATGCAACGGACTACTCTCCGGCAGTGGCAGCGTTATCGCCGATCTGCAGGCGCAACTATTTCGCGCCGTGCGCAACAACGATCTTGCCGAGGCCAAGCGCATCAACGACCGCATCTATCCGCTTGCGCGCGTATTCTACGCAGAGCCCGCGGCCGACATGCACAACCGGATGAAGGAAGCCCTCGTACTGCTTGGACGCCAGCGCCGTGCCGTGATGCGTCCGCCGCTTATGAAGCTCGATGCTGCGGAAATTGAGCGGATAAAACAGGCCTTGATCGAAGCCGGCCTGTTGCTTACGGGCGACAAGCGTGTTGCCGCCTAGACACGGATTGTGAACTCACAACAGAAAATCGGGAGGGAATGACAATGAAAAGACAAAGTAGAATACTCGCAACGGGCCTTGCGCTCGCTTTTGTTTTGGGCACGACGGCTCTCGCCCAAGAACCGGTAAAGATCGGATTCGTCACAGAGCTTACGGGGCCGTGGTCGTTTTTCGGCACGAGCTGTGTCGCCGGCCTCAAGCTTGCCGAGTTGCAAATCAACCCGGCAGGCAAACGCAAGATCGAATTCATCACCATCGATAATCAGACGAGACCTGACCAGGCACTCGCCGCCTCGCGCAATCTGGATGTCCAGAGTAAGGTGATCGCGCTCAGCGGACCGACAAGCTCCGATACTGCTCTCGCCATGAACGGCTATGCCGAGCAGAACAAAGTGCCGTTCGTCGTCCCGGTCGCCGCCTTTCCGCAGCTGACCAAGCCGGGCACGCGCTATACGTTCCGCATTGAACCCGACGCGGCGGGCTGGGGCTATGCCATCGCCCAGTTTGTCGCCAAGCAGAAGCCAAACGCCAAGGTCGCGGTCATCTATTCGGATTTTGCGCTGATGCGCGCCATCGTGGCGGGACTGAAATATCAGGCGTCCAAGGCCGGCCTGAAGATCGAGCCGGAAATCTTGTTCCCGCAAGGTACCAGCGATGCGACCGTGCAGGCAGCCCAAGTGCGCGCCGCCAATCCTGATTATGTCGTCGTGATCGGTGCGGGCGGGTTCGACAGCACACTGACCAACCAACTGCTCGATATCGGCATCCGGACGGACCAGATCATCCATCCCTTCGGCATCACCACACAGGTGAAGAACTGGGGCAAGCGCAGCGTGGGGTCCTACTATGGGACCTTTTTCGATGCCAATCTCGACAAATTGACCGCCGAGGGTAAACAATTCGTCGATCAATTCCGCGCACAGAACGACCGCCCGCCCTCATATATCGAAAACTACTGCTTTGTAACCGCTCACATCATCCGCGAGGTGATCGACAAGAATCCAGGCGCAGGCGATGATCGTGAGAAATTTCGTGATGCTGTTTCCGCGCTGAAAACCAAGGAAACGACGTCCGGCATTCCGATCACTTTCGACAAGAACGGTGCTCGCAAGGAATACATGTATTTCATGCAGATCCAGGACGTGCAGGCGAAGGACTACAAGTCAAAACAAGTCTTCTACATCGAATGGGATCCGGAAGTGATCCCGGTTTACGACTTGATCAAGTAATCACAAAGCCCGTCCGCGGCTGCCGCGGGCGGGCGTTTCTCCCTGCGGTTATCGCCCGAATGTCGGACGCCACAATCATCATATTGCTGTCGATGATCACGACCGGGCTGATGCTCGGCATGATCTTCTCACTCGTCGCCGTGGGCGTCACCATCATCTATGGCAGCATCTGGATGCCGAATGCAGCCAATGGGCAATTTTTCCTGCTCGCCGCTCTCTTGCTCTGGTCGGCCTCGGTCTCGTGGGGCCTCCATCCCGCTTTAGCCGCGCTAATTATAATCGGTCTCAGCGTACCATTCTCATATGCGCTCGAGATTTTGTTGATCCGGCGTTTCTACGACGTGCCGAACCGCAACATCTCTTATTTCGTGCTCAGCCTCGGCATCACACAGATCCTTGCCGGTATTTTTTCGATCACCTACGGCATCTGGAGCGATCAGTTCCAGCTTCCTCCGCTTGTTGGCGGCCTCACCATGCTCGGGCCCTTCCCGATGGTGAATAACCGGCTCGCCGCGATGCTCATCGCGGCACTATTGCTCGTGGCACTTTTCACCCTGCTGCGCTATCACCGTTATGGCCGCGCGCTGCGTGCTGTATTTCAGAATCGCGAGGCAGCGGCTTTGCGCGGCGTCGATGTGCGCGCCGTCTACCGCATGTCGTTCATGCTTGGGAATGCCGTGGTATTCGCGGGCGGAGTCCTGTTCGCCTGCGCCTATTCGTTCGATTTTTCTATCGCCTGGACGATGGCTATCACGGCCTTCGCGATTATGATTATCGGCGGACCGGGATCGGTGCTCGGTGCGCTCGTGATCGGCATGGTATTCGGGCTGACGCAGGCGGCCGTCAGCATTTTTGCGAGTCCGACCATCGCCGCCTTCTCCTATCTCGGGGCGATGCTTGTTATCCTTTTGTTTCGCCCATCCGGATTGTTTGCGCGATGAATGTCCTCACCAGCCGCTGGCTGCCGCATGCGATCTTCGCGTTCGCCGCATTCGCGATGCCGCTGGTTTTCTCCGGCAACCGCTATTTCGCGTTCATCGTCGGCATTACGCTCTTGAGCGTGCTGTGGGCGACGGGCATGAACCTGCTGTACGGCTATACCGGATTGATGCCGTTGATGTTCGCTGGCATCGCGGGCATCAGCGCCTATGTCACGATTGGGCTTTCGGCAGCCGGCTGGTCCTTTTGGCTAGCGATGCTCGTCGGCTCGATCGCCGCGTCACTCGTCGGCATCGTTCTCGGGCTACCGTCGCTGCGCCTGCGCGGATTCTATTTCACGCTCTGCTCACTCGTAATTCAATCCGTAATCACCCTCGCCTTCGTTTATTTCGTGAATCTTACGAATGGCGATGTCGGCATCTCGCATATTCCCTTGCCCGAGTTGCCCGGTGGCGGCCAACTGACCGGCACCAGTTATGAGCTCGTGCTCGCCGCTTTGACGGTGATCGGCGTCGTCGTGCTCACGTTATTGGTCGAGTCTGGCTTCGGGCACAGGCTGATTGCCATTCGCGAGGACGATGGGCTGGCCGAGACGCTGGGAATCAACGTGACGCGCCAGAGGCTCGCTGCGTTCTTCATCGCCTCATTGTTCGCAAGCATCGGCGGCGCGCTATACGCCCCCTATGTCGGTTTTGTTTCGCCACGCAGTTTCGACGTGCTTGTCAGCCTCAATATCTGGCTGATGGTCGCTTTCGGCGGGCGCGGCACAATCTGGGGCCCCGTGGTCGGTGCGGTGATCCTCGCGCCGCTGCCGTTCCTCTTGCAAGATTACTACATGATCAAGGACGTCGTGTATGGCCTCTTGATCATCGGCGTTATTGTGTTGCTGCCGGCCGGCATCGTAGGCGGATGGAAGCGGAAAGCCGCCGCCGGCGAGCCAGCACCGGACGTTGCTCAGAAAACGGCCCCAGCACGATGACTTTGCTCGACGCCAAACTCGTCTCCATGCGCTTCGGCGGGGTTGTCGCGCTGAGCGATGTCAATGTTCACCAGGAGGCGGGTGAGACGCTCGGGGTGATCGGGCCAAATGGTTCCGGTAAAACGACACTCGTGAACGTCATCACCGGCCATCTCACCCCACAGAACGGTGCAGTGCTGTTCGATGGCGCGCCGCTGCTTGGGCGAAAGCCCTTCCAGATTGCGGCCGCCGGGCTGACCCGCACCTATCAATCGGTCCGGGTGTTTTCGGAACTCACGACGCGCGAAAACATCGCGACCGCCCTCCTCGACGCGCCGCGGCCTCTCCCTTCGGAGGGCGTGGCGGAGACCGCGGAGTGGCTCGGGCTGACACCCCGGTTCGATGCGCGCGCCGGCAGTCTCACCCTTTACGAGCAGCGACGCCTCGAGATTCTGATGCGCCTCGTGCAGCAGCCAAAGCTGCTGATGCTCGACGAGCCAGTGGGCGGATTATCCTCAGCTGAAGTGCGCGCGACCATCAATCTCCTCTCGGAACTGAAAGCCCGCTGCACTATTTTCGTCATCGAGCACACGATGAAGGTGATCCGTGAGCTCGCCGATCGTGTAATCGTATTGGTCGCGGGAGAAAAAATTGCCGATGGCCCGCCGGCGGAAATTTTGTCTGATCAGCGCGTCATCGAAAAATATCTGGGCAGCGTCGATGCTTGAGCTTTCCGGCATCACCATTCGCTACGGGCCCTTCCTGGCGGTCGATGGCATCGATCTTCGTGTCGATGAAGGTGAGATCGTCGGCATCGTAGGACCGAATGGCGCTGGCAAGTCCTCGCTCGTCAAGGCGGTGGGTGGGATCGTGAAGCCGGTCGCCGGCCGCATTGTCTTCCGTTCGCGCGACCTGTCCGATGTGCCAGTGCATGAGCGGATCAGTCTCGGCATTTCAATCGTGCCAGAGGGCCGTGGCCTGTTTCCGCGAATGTCGGTTGAGGAAAACCTGCTGATGGGTGGCTATGCGCTCAAGAGCGCCGAACAAATGGCTGTGAATATCGAACGCTGCTTCTCGCTTTTCCCCATCCTGGCCGAGCGTCGCATGCAGGCCGCGGGCACGCTGTCGGGTGGACAGCAGCAGATGCTCGCGGTCGCCCTGGGACTGATGTCGGATCCGAAGCTCCTCGTACTCGACGAACCTTCGCTCGGTCTTGCGCCAATCGTCATCGGGGAGATCGGCCGTACCTTGCGCAAGTTGCGCGAGACCGGCCTCACCGTACTCCTCATCGAGCAAAATGCGAGACTGACCTGCAGCGTCGCACAGCGCATCTATATTTTGGCGGACGGCGTCGTGCGTCATCACGACACTGCCGACCGCGTCATGGCTAGCCCGGAATTGCTCGAGCACTTAATCTAATTACTTGATGCAAAGTTGGCAAGAGCGCAAAAATTCCAATGCCGGCTCATTTGAGACGAGTCCGGGTGGAATATAGGCTGCGGTCATATGCAGCGGATATAAAATGAGAAATTCTTTATTTGGACAATGGCGGTCCCGAGAGGAGTCGAACCTCCGACCTTCGGTTTAGGAAACCGTTTCGGCTATCTATTTGTCAATGACTTACAGCCGGATGTTGCAAATGTGTTGCACCCATTTCGGCGCCGCCAATTCTGATCACACCCAACAGATTCGTAGTCTGGTGGGGCCCGTTGAAATCATTGAAGTTCGTTACCGTAAGGGCGGCCCCTCTCGTCCTGTCCTTAGTGTTTTCGATGTCCTGTTGCAAAGCGCGTTACCGAACTGAAGGGGGCGCAACCGCTCAGTTCCCCAATGTCCGAGTGGGTCAAAAGCGGTCCTTGAACTGCGACCGGTTTACGTCTGCTCTGCCGCGATGAACAGATGTTCCGTAACCCGTCATTATGAGTCCACACCCTCGATGAGATCACGCCAATGCAGTGATCTCTCATCCGCTGGTATAAAACCCCGTCAGGCCATTGCCTCCCGGAGATATCCAGCATGATCGCCCAGGCTCATATAACGCTCCGGCGCCGGCCAAATTTTGATAGTATGTCGATACGATGTAGGAACACATTCTAACCGTATGCGATTCCAAATCGCAATGATCTGAAAAGCGATGAACAAGAAGCATCAAATTCCAACGCCCGCCCACCCCCACAAAAGGCGTGAAGCGCTGCCTTGGCAACAGCCGAAGGCAACTGAGGAAGATCCCGAGGCCTTGCGGCGTGTGCAGGCGATCTTGAATAGCCCTAGCTACCGTCGTGCTGATAATGACAGTGATTTTCTCGCACAAGATGGCGTGCGCGGTGTGCGTCTACAGATCGACTATCTCAAGCCCGAGCTGCTGCTTGAAGAGCACGAGATTCATCAAACGATCGTGGTTTTTGGAAGCACGCGGATTTGCGAGCCGGCTGCCGCGCGTCGCAAGGTGGAGGCGCTGCGCGCATCACTGGCGGCTGACCCAAGTAACATGGAACTAGGGCGTCGGCTGGCAATTGCTGAGCGAATCCATGCCAAGAGTCATTATTACGAGGTGGCTCGCGAATTCGGGCAACTCGTGGGCAA
>JGI20175J14863_1000191_pt1 | contig 12255 bp, 8 predicted proteins | sample NGESurdeep072012_2_FD_14863 | JGI IMG/M metagenome (IMG submission 14863)
TCTGGGATGCTCACTCTCAACGCTACTTGCGGACCGCGGGGCGCGAACTCAATCAACAGGCGTTGACCGATCTGGCCAGCGCGTTCGATGCCGGCGCCTTGGTGGACGCCTTCCGGCTCGCGGCGGTCACAGATGATGCCCGGCGCGACGCGATCGCCGCGACGCGTGAACTCGAGCTGCTCGTCAATCGTGCCGGTGGATCGGCCGCGATCCTGGCCGAAGGCTTGTCCGGTTTCGATCTCGATCCCATCTGTGATCCAAAACGTGCACGCCGCACGCGAGCCGAAACGCGGCCTATTTTCCCAGGCGAGATGCCCGGCCGCGTGCGTGCGATCGTCGACGCGGGGGAGCGGGTTCAGGCCGCGCTGACTATCGAGCAACGCGTGGTGGACGAACTGCTGCTCGCTATCGCTGCGCGAATGGACGCGCGAAAACGCGAGCGCGGGACGCTGGACTACGAGGACATGCTGGCGTGGCTTGCAGACGCACTCGACGGTCCTCGCGGCAAATCGCTCGCGGCGACCCTGCGCGAGCGCTATCGGGTGACGCTGATCGACGAATTCCAGGATACGGACGAACTTCAGTGGAAAATCTTTCGACAGGTGTTCGTCGAAGGCGGCGCCGGCAACACCGTCTTCGTAATCGGGGATCCCAAGCAGGCNATNTACGGGTTTCGTGGCGCCGACGTGCACGCTTACCTGGAAGCGCGCGNGCAACTCTCCAAATCAGGAGCGGCGGTTGTTCACTTGCGCGAAAATTTCCGCTCGACCGCCGACATGATCGAGGCGTGCAACCTGATGTTCGATCAGAATGCNGCGGCGCCATTGTTCACCGGTGAGATCGCCTACNACCATCCGGTAAAATGCGGGCGTCCNGCTCTGCGAGCCGTCGCGGCGAACAGCCGGCCGATCGCACCCGTGACGCTCATGAAGTTCCAGCCGCGTGACGATCGATACAAGTTTTCGCGGCCGATGCGCGAAGCGATAGGTCCGCGAATCGCGCAAGCGATACGGCGAATTATTGCGGACCCGGATCACGCGATTGAAATTTGTGATGACAAGCAGGCGCCGTACAAGATTACAGCCAGGGACGTTTACGTCCTGACTCGGACCAACCGCGACAGCGCGGAAATTGCCAGGTACCTGCGTCAGGCGGGAGTCCCGTTTGCCTTTTACAAGCAGGACGGGCTGTTCCAGACCCGCGAGGCCGCCGACATTCTCGACCTGCTCAGAGGAATTGACGAACCCGGCCGCCGCTCGAACCGTCTCAAGGCGTGGGCGTCGCCTTTTTTCGCGGTTGAATACGGAGACCTTGCGCGGCTTGACGACGAGGCGCATCCGATGCTCGGAAGGCTGTTCGAATGGCGCGCACTTGCCGAGGCGGGGCGTTTCGCCGGCTTGTTCGACGCCTTGCTCCATCAAAGCGGACTGGTCGAACGTGAATTGCTGTTGTCGGACGATCGCCGCGAACTCACCAACTACGAACACATCTTCGAGATTCTGACTCAGGATGCATCGCGCCATGGAATCTCGCTCGCGGAAATAATCGAACTTCTCGACGCCTACATCACGGGGCGAGCGGCGCCGGCGGGCGACGATCGCGATCCGGATGTGCAACGTTCCCAAGACGATCGCGCCGCCGTGCAAATCATGACGATCCACAAAAGCAAGGGGCTCGAAGCCGGCGTCGTAGCTCTCTACGGAGGATTTTTCGCAAACAACCGGCGCGATTGGGTCAGCGTCTACCACGACGGAAACCAACGGCGTCTTGCGATTGGCAAACCGGCGCGGGACGTGGAAAAGACCGCGCTCAAGAAAGAGCAGGACGAGGAGGATCAGCGATTGCTCTACGTCGCGCTGACTCGCGCGCGCGCCCGGCTGATACTGCCCTACGTCCCGGATGGAGCGCTGAATCGAGACTTGTCGGGCGCCTACGCGCAACTGAACGATCGACTGCGCGCCCTCGATCGCGAAGCTCGATTGGAGACGCTCTTCACGACGGAAACTGTAGTCGCTCCGGCATCCATCGATTCACAAACTGAAAAAGAGGACGACGAAACGGCGCTTGACGAGAATGCCTTGTGCGACTGGCTCGCATCGGCGTCACAGACCGCCGGCCTTGACCGCGAATTCGCCGAGCTGGGCGTACGGCATCGCGGCTTGATGATCGAATCTTACACCTCGCTTCAGACGGCGCGCGAAACCGGGATGGCCACCGGCTTCGATCCCGACGAATTCAAAACCAGCGTCGATGCGATCGATGCGCGTGCCGACAACCTCGATTTGCCCGGCGGCCGCCACGTCGGAATTTTCCTGCATGAGGCGATCGAGAAGCTCGATTTCAAATCCTTTGGCGATGCGCCGGATCTGGAATCCTGGATGGCGCGGGACGACGTGCGCGAGTTGTTCGCGAGCGCCATGCGCCGCCACGGCGTGAATGATCCGCGATGGCTGGCCCGCGGACGCGAGATGGTTTTCAACGCGCTCACCTCGCCGGTCGCGCTGGGCGAAACAATACTCGAGAGCGCACTGTACCGGCTGCCCGGAGTTCCCGAAATGGAATTCGCCTATCCAATTCCCGAGAAACATCACTCGTTGCTCGGCGACGCCCCGGACGGCGCGTGGATCGTCGGACGGGGCTACATAAAGGGTTTTATCGACTTGGTATTCCGGCGCGACCAGCTAATATACTTCGCCGATTGGAAGGGAGATCTTCTGCCATCGTATGAGCCTGCCGCAGTCGCACGGCACGTCGAACGCCACTATCGTTTGCAGGCGCAAATTTACTCGGTCGGTATCGTGCGCCTGCTCGATATCCACACCGAGCACGACTACGAGTCGAGGTTTGGCGGTCTTTTGTACGTCTTTCTTCGTGGCGTCTCGCAGGCCGGTGACGGAAAAGCTGGATTTTACTTCGCAAGACCGTCGTGGAATGAAATAGTCACTTATGAATCCGATCTATTGACTCGCGAACCCGACTCCGAGCTCCGCGCGTGAAAGAGAAATACTCATTACTCGGAATGGATACCGCGTGGCGACGCTTTGATTCAGCCCGTGACGGTGGCCGTTCCGCATTCAACGCTCGCATGCGCGCGCTCGAAGTCTCGGTGTCCGCGCTTAATCTTGCGCCTGAGTCTGTCCACTTGGCGGCCGAGCTCGCGGCGCTTGAACCGGCTCTGAAAGACGATGACCGAATAGCACTCATCGTGCTCATCCTGATCTCGCTCGTCGCCCTCCAGGACGGGAGCACCCGCTTTCCGGTGACTGGTCCGCTTTCGCAAGCGCCGATGCACCGCGCGCTCGGTTCGCTGTGTGCCAATGGCTTTGGCGCCGACGCCATCGCTACGATCGCCACTTCGATCGAAGCCCTTATACAATCCGGCCGCGCATCAGCGGTAGTCGGTCGGCGGGAGGATGAATACAAACCCTTATTATATATCGCGCCTTATATAGTTCATCACCGCATTTATCACTACGAGGGTGAACTGGCTATTCGACTTGCCGCGCTATTGACTATGGATACGCAAGCGCAAGCGGACGCGGAGAAACTCAGTCGCGCGCTTCAGGGTGTGATTGCTCGCCCCGTCATTGTGCAGGGCAAACAGATTGTGATGTCTGATGAGCAGTGCAACGTCGTTGCCGCTTCGGCGCGCATGGGATTAACAGTTGTTTCAGGTGGTCCGGGCACCGGCAAGACTTCGATTATCGTCGCGATCATGCGTCTGATGGTGCGGCTCGGCGTCGATCCCTCCCAGATTGCCCTGGCGGCCCCGACGGGAAAAGCCGCCTATCGGATGGGCGAGTGCATCGGCGAGTCGCTGACGCGAATAGAACGGCTCGACAGTGTGGACCAGGCGCTCCTCGACGCGCATCTCGAGCCCGCGACGATTCATCGCATGCTCGGTTACTCGCCCGATTCCGGGCGCTTCCGCCATCATCGCAACAACCCGCTCTCCGCGAAGGTTGTGATCGTCGACGAAGGTTCGATGCTCGACCTCACCTTGATGGAACGACTGACGAACGCGATTCAGCCCGGAGCGCGGCTGATCCTGCTCGGCGATGCGAACCAATTGCCGTCGGTCGCCGCGGGTTCCGTGTTCCGCGATCTCGTCCCGTCTGCCGGGGACGATAGCGGTCCGCTCACCACGGCATCGATGCGGCTCGAAGTGAATCATCGAATGAACAGCGAAAGCAGCGCCGGCCGATCCATTCTGCTCGCGGCCCGGTCGATTAACGACGGCGATGCCAAGCTCCTGAATTCAATCGACGAATCGAATATTCCGATTGTGGCGCGGCGCTCATCACCGGACGAACTCACGTTCGCCGGCGTCGAATTTATTGCAACTGNGTCGCGCGAACTCGGCCCGTTTCTGGATCGCTGGTACACCGATCGAGTGCGCGGCGCGGCGGAAATGGAAGAATTGGTTGCGCANGAATACGTCGAACGCGATGGCCGTTTCGATGACGCCGACTGCGAGCGATTGCGATACCTGTTCACGCACGCCGGAAAATCACGCATCTTGTGCGTGACGCGCGTTTTCGAAACCGGCGCCGAGCGAATAAACGCGCGCCTTCATTCGCGCGCCGCCGAATCCGCGGGCGTCGCGGCAGAGCGCGCCCCATTCGTGGTTGGTGAGCCGCTGATCGTGCTGCGCAACGACTACGAACGCGGACTCTTCAACGGCGACAATGGAATCAGACTGTGGGTCCGACGCCGCAACGGCTCGCAAGTCCCGATGGCGATATTTCCGCGCGGCGACAACTTCGTCGCATTCCGATTGGAGGCACTGCGCGAATTCGTCGAGCTCAGCTACGCGATGACGGTGCACAAGGCGCAGGGCTCCGAGTTCGATTCGATCGCCATCGTTCTTCCCGAGAAACCCGTCGCGGTTCTGACCCGCGAGCTCATCTACACCGCCGTCAGCCGCAGCAGAACCTCGGTCGTCATCGTCGGCGACGAATCGACGCTCAACCATGCAATTGCCTCTCGCGTCGAGCGATTCTCCGGACTCGCCGATCGGATCAAACTGGCGCTCGCCGGTTAACTCTTCGGCGTGTGCGAGATCAGGAATTCCCGCACGCGCTTCACGGTCGCGCCAATCACGTCGGGCGTCTTCCAGTTGTCGATAAGTTGGGAGTTCGGTGCGAGCGCGGCGATTTCCTTCGAGGTTTCCGCCGGATGATAGTCGTCGTTGCCGCAAAGAATCAGCATCGGCGTTTTGCACGAGCGCACAAATTCGCGCGAAACGTTGAACACGAAATCGCCGCCATACATCCGGTCGCGGAACTGCCGCAGCGCCCAGTCGTCAAGCTTTGGACGCTGCACCTTCAGCGCCTGCGCCCATCCGTCGAACATCGCGAAGAACATCTCGCGATTGCGCTGGCTGAGTCCGATTGGATTTTGCAGAATCGCGGCGCTGACCCGTAGCGGCGCAGTTTTGATCATTCCCAGGCAGTACGACGATCCGATGCACCCGCCCATCACGTGGCATTGCTTGATCTCAAGATGATCGAGCAGCGCAATATGATCGCCCGTGTAAGTGTCCCACCCATCATCAGCGCTGATCGGCCCGGCCGACTTGCCGGCGTTGCGCTGGTCCATCGCGATCACGCGGAAGTCAGCCGCGAATTCTTTGGTTGGATCGAACGGGCTGTTGGCCCAGAACTCGATACTCGAGCGCATCCCGCCGGGCGCAAATAGCAGAATCGGATACCCGGTGCCGTACTCCTCGTAGTATATCGATATATCGGCGCGCTTGAACGTTGGCATCTTCAGACTCCTTGCAAATGCTTAGAATGATTCTCCATGCGGAATCAATCTCCCGGTAACGGCGCCCGCAGATGCCGCCGCCAGCGAGAGCAGATCCCGCGAGTGTCCACTCCTGAAATTTCCACTCGGCGTGCTGTGTTGGCAGCGCGAACCGGTGAAAAAGTGAAAAAGTGAAAAAGTGAAGAAGTGAAAGAGTGAAAGAGTGAAAGAGGCCGGGAGGAACTACTATGCTTCGGAGCGAGGGCCGTATTCTAACCACGCACGCCGGCAGCCTGCCGCGGCGGGAAAGCCTGATCGCGATGCTCGTAAAGAGTAGTCGCGGTGAAGACGTGGACCGCGCCGCGATGCTCCGTGAGATCGAGATATCCACCCGCTACGTTGTACAGAAACAACTCGAAGCGGGAATCGACGTCGGCAACAACGGCGAGCAATCACGCGAGAGCTTCTTCACCTACGTGCAGCATCGAATGACCGGCTTTGGCGAACGAAGCGAGCGGCCCATCATGCGCGATCTCGTCCGCTACCAGAGCTTCAGCAAGCTGATAGCGCCGATGCTTCAGCGCTCGATGGTCGATCTGCTGCACGCGCCGAAGGCAATTGGCGAGGTCGAGTACCGCGACNGCGACGCCGTCGATCTCGAATGCGCCGATACCCTGCGTATCCTCGCCGATCAGCCCGGGAAATTCGCCGAGCCGTTTATGACTGCGCCGTCGCCGGGAATAATCGCGTCGGCGATGCTCAATGAGTATTACGAGAACTATGAAAAGTATGTAATCGCAGTCGCCAAAGCACTACATACTGACTACGAGTACATAGTATCGAAGGGATTCGTTCTGCAGGTCGATTGCCCGGACCTCGCGATGGAGCGGCACACGTCGTACGCCGACCGTCCGCTCGCTGATTTCCTCGAGTACGTCGAACTGAACATCGCCGCGATGAATCGCGCTCTGCATGGAATCGCGCCCGATCGCGTCCGCATGCACGTATGCTGGGGAAACTACCAGGCGCCGCATGACCTTGATGTCCCGCTTGCCCAGATTCTGCCGCTGCTCTACCGCGCCAACGTCGGCGCTCTCGTTTTGGAAGCCGCCAACCCGCGCCATCAGCACGAATATCGCTGCTTCAAGGAATTCCCGCTTCCCGATCACATGAGCCTGGTCACCGGCGTCATCGATACCAAGACCAACTACGTCGAACACTACGAGGTTGTCGCTGACCGCCTCGAGCGCGCCGCCAATGCGATCGGTGATCCGCGCCGCGTGATGGCGGGGACCGACTGCGGCTTCGAGACTTCCGCCGGACTCGGCGAAGTCGCCGAGGAAATCGTGTGGGAAAAGTTGCGCGCGATGCGCGCTGGCGCCGATCTAGCCTCGCAGCGTCTGTTTCACTGAAGTGTGTGGAACGTCCTGCTGCTCAGCTATGCCACGGCTCGACGAGGATCTTGGCGTGCCTCTCCGGTGACGCGAGGTCCTCGAACGCCTTCGCCACTCCTTCCAGGCCGACCTTGCCCGTGATCATCGCGTCGCCGTTGACCCGTCCCTCGGCTAAATGGCTCAGCGTCGCCGCGAACTCTTCGGGCGAATAGCCGAGCACGAACTGGATATTCAGCTCTTTGCTGATTCCTGTGAGCGGCTCGATCTGGTCGCGATCCATGCATACTCCCACCACCACGATCCGCGCATTACCGGGCGCCGCCAACATGATCGAGTCGATCACGCCCGGCACGCCCACGCACTCGAAGATCACTGCGGGCCTGACCGCCGGTCCCGGCATCCACGGCGGCAGCATCGGCGCCTTGGCGGGATCGCTGTACGTAGCCATCTGCCGCCAGCTATCGTACGGCGACTTCTCTTTTGGATCGACGACGACGTCTGCGCCCATCTGCCGCGCCAGTTCGCGCCGTCGCTGCGAAAAATCCGCAGCCACGATTGGATGCACGCCGCCAAGCTTGAGCGCCGCAATCACCGCCAGGCCCACCGGCCCGCATCCTATAACCAGCGGCGCGTCATCCTTGGCCATCCGCGCTTTCTGCACCGCGTGATAGCCCACCGCCATCGGCTCCGTCAGCGCCGCGCGCTCGGTGGAAAGCCCGTTGGGCACCTCGAGCAGCAGAAACTCCGTCAGCCGCATCAGTTCGCCGTAGCCGCCCGGACTGTCATTCGAGTAGCCGACCGACTCGACGCCGCCGGCCTTGATCAGCACCGGCATCGAACACACGCGCGTCCCTGGCTTCAATCGTTTTTGCGACTGCGGCCCGTAATCGACCACCTCNGCGCAGAACTCGTGACCCATCACGACGTCGCGAGTGAGATCCATCACGAACGGCGCTCCGGATTTTCGCGACGCCTCGACGAGCTTCGCGCCGTNCTTGAGCGTGTGCAGGTCGGACCCGCATATTCCGCACGCGAGCGTTTTAACCAGCACCTCGCCCGCTCCAGGAGCCGGCGTGGGAATGTTATCGACGACGAGCTTTTTGCCTCGCATTACGGCCGCGCGCATAACTGTTCTCCTTCAACTCCCGCTACTTTAGCAGGCTTGCGCCATCGCGCGTAAAGTCCGGCGTTCGCGATTCTTTCGTTTGTTGCTTGTATTTGCACCCCTCGCTTCCGCCAGGCGAAGCGATCACGATAAGCGTGTTGTGCGATCGGCGTAAGTACTACAATGAAAATTCGGCGGGCTTCACCTTCACAAAATTCGACGGCATAAAAATCACCGTGTAATCGTCACTCGGCCACCGCTACCCTGCCGACGGCAAGGAAAGACGTCCGATGGAAATTCGCCCCGCTATTGAAGCCGATCTATCGGCCTTGATTTCAATTCTGCGACGTTCCTGGCTGACCACGTGGGCGCCAGAGTTGCCTCTTGTTGCGGTTCAGCGATTCGCGACGCATGACCCGGCTCGCCATTATGCCGAGGACAAGTGGAGAGCGTTCGTTGTAGCTGCGGCCGGCGGCGCAGTTGTGGGCATGTTCCATATAGAAGGGAATTGGCTCAATGCCATTCACCTCGAGCCGAAGCGTAAGAGGCAGCGAATCGGCTCTCGACTGATGGACGAGGTGGAACGCCGAATTGGCGCGGACCATCGAGAGGCGAGACTCGAAGTGCGGGCCTTCAATGTGGGAGCCCTCGAATTTTATAAGCAGCGCGGTTGGACTGAACAGCGTCGCTATGAAGGCACAGAGTGCGGGGAGCCGGTGGAGACCATCGAAATGATCAAGGTACTCCGTTGACGACCTCGAAGCCTGCTATTCGAGCGCGACTTCGTCGCCGACCGCGATGGCTCCGCCGGTTGCGATGGTCGCGTATGCGCCGAGATTTTGCGCTGCGTCGCGCACGACGGTTCGCAGCACCGAGGGATCTTTCGGCAATCCGGGCTGGTCGAGCGTCGGTATCAGGCATCGCACGGCGGGCATCTCGAGCTTGATGCGCGTTGCGCCGATTTGGATCGTCCGCCCCGACCATTCGGCCTCGGCCAATCCTTCGATGCCGCGCTCGGTCTCGACCAGAACGTTGGGCCGAAACCGGCGCGAGTTGAAATCGGCGGCAGGATTGCGGCTGGCGAGCGCGCTCAGCGACGCGGTCGTAATCAGGTGGAACGGAAACACGTCAAAGTAAGTGCCCAACGGCGACGTGAATTCGAGAATCTGCGGCGGCATCGTCGAGAAGTCAGGCAGCGGCTCATCTTCCAGCCGCCCGAAGACCGCGCGCATCTCGGCGGTGAAGTCGGGATTGTCGGGCGTGCCACGCCGAAGGAAGTCGCGCTCGGTCGGCGGCTGTATCGGCCAGATCGAAACGGGTCGCCCGAGCAGCTCGGAGAGCCTGGCATTGGCCTCGGCGGAGTCGGATCTAAAAGTCGTTCCGTCGGGCATCGTGATTTGAACGGGTGGCACATCGTTCTCGGATGGCTCGCGCATATACACGGCGACGCAGTGCAGCAGCCTGGGCAGCTTGCGCGCGTTGCGTATCTCGCCGGCCTTTTCGTCGCGAATCGCCCATCCGCGATCGCCATGGATTCCAAGCACGCCGACGTTTGCGCGCTGCATTCGTTCGCCGGCCATCGACTTGACTGGGTATCGCCAGATTTCCTTGACCGTGCCTATTACTCGCATTGAAAATCCCTCGACCTCAAATAGTATGCGCCGTCAGCTCTCCCAAACAGCTCGCCAAGCCTCAATCAAGGCGCGCGATGCGGGGTTCGCTGGAAGCGGCGCCGGCGTACTATATTGCGGGCAACGCGCGGGAATCGTGAAAGTGAAAGCAGCAATCGCGAACGCCTTTCGCCTGATGCACGAAGGAAAGTCGATTCGAAGGGTGGTGACGTTTCAGGGGCAGTGCCGATGCAGACCAGAATAAATGCGCTCGCATTGTCAATTGCTACGTGTGCAATTGCGCTTGCGGGATGCTGGCCGTTCCATTCTAATCAGGAAACGCAGCAGCAAAAATTTATCGAAGCGATGAATCACGGCAATGGCGCGCAGGCCAGCCAGATCTGGCTCAACATGGATGCCAACAGCCGCGCCGACTTTGCGCACAGCCAGGGAATGCAACCGAACTTGTCGCCCGATGAAGTGCACAAGCAGCTGATGCAACACTACCAGGGCAAAATGGGCGCCGACGACAGCGAGGAATCGATCGAACGGCCGACCCCCAACGTCGATCTCGGCGGGCTGGAGAGTCTTCCCGAGTATGTCGGCCCGTCGGGCGCGCCGCCGCAGTCCGTGACGGTGCCGACACAGAACGCGCCGTCCAACTGAGGCTTGCGACGATGGAGTTTTCGCTCACAGCCGAGCAGAAGTTGCTGGATGAAACGCTGCGTGACTTTGCGCGGCGCGAACTGCTTCCGAATTACGCGTCGCGCGACGCGGACAAAGATCTGCCGCCGGCGCTGGTGAGGAAACTCGGCGAGCTGGGTGTGCTCGCGCCGATGGTCGATGCGCAACTCGGCGGTTCCAGCCTCGATTATGTGTCGCTTGGAATCGCGCACGAGGAAATCGCGCGCGGGGATTTCAACGCCGCGTACGTGCTGCTGCTTGCGGCGCTCGTCGCCGCAATAATCTCCCGCAGCGGCGACGCGCGTCAGCGGGCCGCGTTTCTTCCTCCGATTTGCCGAGGCGAAATTATCGCGGCGCTGGCTGTGACCGAACCCGGCGGCGGCTCCGACGCCGCACATGTCATGATGCAAGCGCGTCGCGACGGCGACAACTACGTCTTGAGCGGCGAGAAAACTTCCATCTCATTCTCATCATCGGCCGGTGCTGCCCTCGTCCTGGCCCGAACCGGCACGGCGCAGCAGTCCGCTCGAGGCGTGAGCGCATTTTACGTCGACCTCAACTCACCGGGCGTATCGCGCACGCGCTTTCGCGATATGGGCTCGCGCGCAATCGGCCGCGGTCAGCTCTTTTTTGACGGCGTCCGCGTGCCCGCTGCCGCTCGCATCGGCGCGGAAGGCGCGGGCTTCGTCGAGGTGATGCAGGGATTCGATTTCAGCCGCTCGTTGATTGGCCTGATGTGCATCGGCGCGGCCGAGCAGAGCGTCGATGAGACTTGCGCCTACGTCGCCGAGCGCCAGGCGTTCGGCGCCCCGCTTGCACGGTTCGAGGGGGTATCGTTTCCGCTCGCAGAGGCGGCAGTTCGGCTGCGCGCCGCGCGTCTGCTCTGCTACGAAGCGCTATGGCTCAAGGATCGCGGAGAGCCGCACGGATGGCTCGCGGCCGGCGCCAAGTGGCTCGCGCCCGAGCTGGCCGCCGACGTTCTGCATCAGTGCATTCTGCTGCACGGGCATCTGGGGTACAGCCTCGACCTGCCGCATCAGCAGCGAATGCGCGACGTGATCGGACTCGAGATCGGCGACGGCACCGCGCAGATCATGAAGACGATTGTCGCGCGCGAGATTATCGGCAAGACTGCTCGCCCGTACTAGATGGTGGCGTCTGGATGGCTGGATCGAAATGGCCGATTACCTGGGATGCGCGATGGATTTGGGCCGCGCCCGCACCCTTGCCGGTTTCGCCGGTCGCAGCCGCCGGGCTTCCGCCGAAAGAAACCTGGAATCGATTCTGCTACTTGCGCCGGACGGTTCAACTCGGATCGATCCCTGCGTCAGTTCCGGCACGAGTGACGGCCGACTCGCGCTTCGTGATGTTCGTCAACGGCGTCGAGGTTGCTCGCGGGCCGGCGCGTTCGGTACCCGAGCGTCTGGCATGGACGCAGCTCGATCTCGCGCCGTATCTTCACGCGGGTCGAAACGCAATTGCGTCACCGGCGCGCTTCTACGGCTTGCCGGGACCCTGGTGGCGGCCCGCGACGCCGAGCTTCCTTCTCGGTTTTGGATCATTCGCGTTTGAATCGCCGGCCATCGGCGTGATTTCGGATGCGACATGGAAGGGACGTGCCGCGCCGTATCGGCAGGATGTCGCTCAGAGCGCGGCGCTGCCGGTGCCGCCGATCGAAATCCTCGACGGCGCCGCAATTCCCGCTGGATGGAAC
>JGI20175J14863_1000192_pt1 | contig 12198 bp, 10 predicted proteins | sample NGESurdeep072012_2_FD_14863 | JGI IMG/M metagenome (IMG submission 14863)
TTTCGCGCGCGCGCATCCGATGAAGCAGCCCGGCGCTCCCGCTGCGGCCTAATTTTCTGTCATCACCGGGCTTGTCCCGGTGATCCCGATAAGGGACGCAGTGCCTTCCTAAGCGAGATGGCCGGGTCAAGCCCGGCCATGACAATGTGAGAGCATCGAAACAATGTTGAACACCGCTATCGTCGGCCTCGGCTGGTGGGGCAAGACCCTGGTGAAGGCGGCGCGCGATTTCGGCGCGCCGATCAATTTCGTGCGCGGCGTCACGCTCGAGCCCGACACGGTGCGCGATTTCGCCGCCGAGCATAAAATCGCCATCGGTACCTCGTTCGAGGAGGTGCTCGCCGACGCGAAGGTGCAGGCGGTGATCCTGGCGACGCCGCACTCCAAGCACCGCGCGCAAGTGGAGGCGGCGGCGGCGGCCAAAAAGCATATCTATTGCGAGAAGCCGTTTGCTTTAAGCAAGGCCGATGCCGCGGCCATGCTGGACGCCTGCCAGCGCGCCGGCATCGTGATCGGCGTCGGCCATCATTTCAGGCTGATGCCGTCGATGCGCGTGCTCGGCGAACTGATGCAGGCCGGCGCCTTCGGCACCATCATGCATGTCGAGGGCAATTACAGCCACGACTGGCTGGCCAACGTTCCAGCCGATAGCTGGCGGTCGGTCGCGGCGGAAAGCCGCGCCGGTGGCATGACCGGCATGGGCATCCACGTGCTCGACTGTTGTCGCGACCTGGTCGGCCCGATGCGGCGCATCAGCGCGCTGTCGAAGGCGCGCGCGCTCAAGCTGCCGACCGGCGACACCACCGCCGCGTTGATCGAATTCGAGAACGGCGCCACCGGCACGCTCGCTACCACCCTCAAGACGCCGTTCGACTGGCGCATCGCGGTCTATGGCGAGAANTGCCGCGCCGAGAGCGTGAGCGAGACGCGCGCGATCGTGCGTCGCGCCGGCCAGGAGCCGGAAATCATCGACCGCCCGGCCGACTTTCATCTCGGTCGCAATCTGGATTATTTCGCCAAGGCCGCGCTCGGGCAGGGCAAGTTCCCGATCTCGCCCGCGGGCATTTTGCAGACCGCGGCGGCGCTGGAAGCGGTGTTCAAGTCGGTGGATGCCGACGGCACGTGGATGGCGGTGTGATGATGGTGCAGTCGCGACCCGAGGTCGTGGTCATTGGAGGCGGAATCGGCGGCCTGTTCGCCGCCAACGCGCTGATCGCGCACGGCCTGCGGGTTTCGGTCTATGAGCAGTCACCCGCTCTCGGCGAGGTCGGGGCCGGGGTGTTCCTGACACCGAACAGCGTGCGCCAACTGGAGCGGGTTGCACTCGGACCCGCAGTCGAGAAGTGGGGAGCCAAAGTCGGCCCCGGTTCTCATTACTTCCGGCACGATGGCGCCCCGATCGCGCCGGTCCAGGTGACGGACTCCGCGGGCTGGAACGCGACATTCGGGATGCACCGCGCCGATCTTGTCGAGATGCTGGCCAGCGCTCTGCCCGCCGTGGTCGTGCACACCGGCCACCGGTGCAGTGGTTTTGAGCAGGACGGCGAGGTGGCGCGCGTGTCGTTCGCCAATGGCGCGGTCGCCGAAGGTGACGTCGTCATTGCGGCGGACGGCATCCACTCCGAGCTTCGGCAGTACGTCGCTCCGCCATCTCACCCCGTCTTCCATGGGTCAGTCGCCTACCGCGGCGTGCTGGCGCATGAGCTCATTCCCGATTGGCCGGCCGACTGCTGGCTGATGTGGCTGGGCCAAGGCAAACACTTCCTCACCTTTCCCGTGCGTGCCGGGCAGCTCATCAACTACGTGGGCTTCGTGCCGGCGGACCAGGAGATGAAGGAATCGTGGTCGGCGCCCGGCGACCCCGACGTGCTGCGCCGGGAGTTCGCAGGCTGGGACCCACGCATCGAGTCATTGTTGCGCCAAGTTCAAGCGACGTTCCGCTGGGCTCTCTACGATCGTGAACCGCTGGCAACGTGGACGCGGGGGAGGCTGACGCTGCTCGGCGATGCCGCGCACCCGATGCTTCCCCATCTCGGACAAGGAGCCAACCAGTCGATCGAGGATGGCATGGCGCTGGCGACAATCCTGGCGCGCGCGGACCGAAAGACTACGCCGGCGGCGCTGCTCGCCTATGATCGCCTGCGCCGTGAGCGAGTCGCGCTGGTCCAGCGCGGCGCGCGCGAAAACGGCCTGCGCTACGATTCCTTGTACGCGGATCTGGGCGTGCGGGACGCCGAGATCGCCGCCCACGCCGCGTTCCGCAAGCGGCTTTACGATCATGACGTCGTCCCGGAGGCACAAGCCGCGGCAACGGCGCTCACGTAAACTGCACGTCAAATCGCCGCGCGCAGTTTTGTCTTCTTCGGTCCCTTAATCGCCTCGTCCCACACCTCGTGGATATGCGCGACCTCGGCTTCGAAGCGTTGCAGGAACAGCCGCGCCTGGGTCGATAGCGTGCGCCGGGTCGGCTGGATCACCACGAACTCGGCGTGCAGCTCGGGCTCAACGATCGGATTGACGATCAACTCGCCGCGGCCGATGTCGTTGATCGAGATCACGCTCGGCAGGATCGTCACCCAGTCGGAGCGGGCGACGAATTCGAGCGTNGCGATCATGGCGTCCATTTCCAGCATGGCCTCGACTTCGACGCCGTGGCTCTGGAAATAGGTTTCCAGATTGCGCCGGCGGATATTGTCCGGTCCCGGCACNACGAATTTCAGCGGCGCGCATTCGGAAAGCCGCAGCGGCGCCAGCGGCGCAAACCCGCGCTTCGGACCGGAGATCAGCATTTCGCGGTCGCGCACCAGCAGGCGCGATTTCAGGCCGATGGTGCCCTCGAAGGCCGGCACCACCGCGAAGTCGAGCTCTTCGTCGAGCGTCATTTCGGTGAGCAGCCCGCTATAGCCTTCGACGATGTGCAGGCGCACCTCCGGGCAGCGCGGCACGAAGTCGTCGAGCACCGGCGCCAGCACCGCGCGGGTGAAGGTCGGCATCAGCCCGATGCGTAATTCGCCCGCCACCTGGCCGGCGAGCGCGCGCGCCTCCTCGGCGGCGTTTTCCAGGGCGCCGACCGCCTGCACGCAGCTTTTGTAATAGCGCAGGCCCGCCGGCGTCGGCGTCACGCGCCCGGCCGCGCGCTCGAACAGCTTGACCCCGAGCTTGCGCTCGACCGCCGCCACATGCTGCGAAATGCCTGATTGGGTGGCGTTTTCCCGCTCGGCCGCGCGCGTGAAGGAGCCTTCCTCGCAGACCGCGATGACGGCGCGGACCTGCCCCAGGGGGATATTACGCATGCACCAGCCCTATTATAAAAAATAATGCCGAAGCCATGATTATATTATTTCTTTCAGGGACGCCATCCGCATAACATCCCCGTAAATTGGCCAGGAAACGGTGCGGTCCACGCGCCGCGCGGGAGGACGTCATGGGTGTTGCGAATTTCGGCATCGCGGGAATGGATTGGCAGCAGCGGGTCAACTGGGACCGGCTGCGCGAATACCGCATCGAGCGCGCGCGCAAGATGATGAAAAAGCACGGCCTCGGCGCCGTGCTCTGCATGTACGACGAGAACGTGCGCTACATCACCGCCACGCTGACCCCGGGCTGGTGCCGGCTCAAGCCCGGCCTGCGCTACGCCATGCTGTGCGGCGACGGCCGGCCAATTATGTTCGAACAAGGCGACATCGGCTTCCAGATCGAGCGGCATGTGCCGTGGATTCCGAAAGAGAACGTGCGTCACTCGTTCGCCTGGATCAAAGGCGCCGCCGGTCCCGCCTCGACCCAGCAGGTGACCAAATTCGCGAAGGCGGTGATCCAGGCGATGAAGGACAACGGCGTCGCGGGCCAGAAGCTCGGGTGCGACTTCATCGACATCAACATGATCCAGGTCTTCAAGGAGCACAACATCAACTGGGTCGACGGCATGACCCCGATGATGGAAGCGCGCGCGGTCAAGAACCTCGACGAGCAGGAGTGTTTCCGCATCGTCGGCGCCATCTGCGACGCCACGCACTGGGAGTGCATGAAGTTCCTGCGCCCCGGCGTCACCGAGAACCAGGTCACCGCGCATCTGATGAAGTATCTCTATAATATTCCCGGTATCGAGGACGTCGAGGACGTGATCGTGTCGTCCGGTCCGAACACCTGGCCGAACTGGCGCAACTTCTCCGACCGCATCATCCAGCCCGGCGACATCGTGTTCATGGATCTCGCGGCGGTGACCTGGAACGGCTACAAGTCCTGCTATTACCGCACCTATTGCGTCGGCAAAGAGCCCACGCAGGAGCAGAAGGACACCTACGATATCGCGCTCAAATGGCTGTACGATTCGATCGGCGCGGTGAAGGTCGGCACCACCACGCGCGAGATCGCGCTGAAGTGGCCGTCGGCGATGGAGACCTGGGGCTACGAGGACGAGGACCAGGCCGCCGCCAATCTGTGGGGCCACGGGCTCGGGCTGGCGCAATACGATCCGCCGGTGATCTCGCGCATCTGGTCGCTCGATCACCCGGTGGAGATCTTGGAAGGGATGACCTTCGCGCTCGAGACCCAGCACGGCAAGAAGTTCCGCTACGGCGTGCGGATCGAGGAAATGCTGATCGTGAAGAAGAACGAGATCGAGATCGTGTCGAACTTCCCGGTCAAGCAGATTACCGTCGTCGATCCGATGCCGGGCTACGGCGATCACGTGAAATAAGCGGCGCTCGCTTCTTCCCTCTCCCCGCACGCGGGGAGAGGGAGTACGCCAAGCCACTGGCAACCCCGGGATCTTGAAATCGCATGACCGCGTTCATCCTCCCGCTCTCCGATCCGGCCGCCACCGATCCTGAAAACGTCGGGCCGAAGGCGGCTAATCTCGCCACGCTGACGCAAGCCGGCCTGCCGACGCCGGGCGGATTTTCGCTCACGGCGGAGGCCTATCATCATCAGCTGCGCCATCTCGGCATCGCGGACATGGTGGCGCAATACAACGACGGCCGATCAGTCGGCCTCGCGCCGGCTGTCGATCACGATCCGGCTGGCGCTCCACGAGCAGCCGATCGCGCCGGAAATTCTCGAACCCTTGCTGGCGGCCTGGCGCGCGCAGTGTGCAACCGGTGCCCTCGGTGTGGTGCGTTCCTCGGCGCTGCTCGAGGACCGCAAGGGCGCGAATTTCGCCGGCCAGTTCGAAAGTTTTCTGGGGCTCAGCATTGAGGCCGAATTCCTGACCGCGGTGCGCGCCTGCTGGGCGGCGCTGTGGACGTCGCACGCCCGCCGCTACATGGAAAATCATGAACTGTCGCCGGCCGACACCGCGATGGGCGTGCTGATCCAGCCGCTGATTTCCGCGCGCGCGTCCGGCGGTGGCCTGAGCGAGACCGCCGAAGGCCATATGCTGATCTCGGCCACCTGGGGGCTGGGCTCGGCGATTGCTCAAGGAGAAGTGGTGCCGGACCGCATCGTGCTCGGCAAAAACGGTTTCCTGCGCACGGTGGAAGCCGGCCGCAAGGGCCATCGCGACACCTGCGAGCACGGCGTGTCGGCGCCGCAACTGGTGCCCGACGATCTGGTGAGCGAGCCGTGTCTGACGCCCGGCGAAGCGGTGACGCTGGGGCGCTTGTTGCGCAAGTGCGAGCAGCTCGCAGGCTCCCCGGTCGAGATCGAATGGGCGATGGACGAGAGCGGCTTCAAGCTGCTGCAGTCGCGGCCGCTGCACGTCGAGCCGGCGACCGTGCCGGACGCCATCTGGCTCGATCATCCCGGCCTCAACGGCCATCCCGCCGGCATCGGCTGGGGTTCGGGCCGCGCGGTGGTGGTGAACTGCGAATGCGAATTGTCGCGCGTCGGCCAGGGCGACATCCTGGTGACGCGCGTGGCCGGCCCGGCGCTCAGCCAGATCCTGCCGCGGGTGGCCGGCGTGGTGGCCGAACTCGGCGGCTCCACCTCGCATCTCGCCTCGCTCGCGCGCGAACGCGGCATTCCCATGGTTTTGGGTGTGCTCGACGCCACCCGCAAGATTCCCGACGGCTCGCAATGTGCTGTCGACGGGTCGCAGGTATTGTAAGGTGGCTGCGGTGACCGGCAAACCGCGCGTCTTCGTCAGCCAGCCGATCGCGCCCAGCGCGCTCGACCGGCTGCGCACCATCGCCGACGTCAAGATCAATACCGATTCCAGCAAGATCATCGCCAAGCCGAAGCTGATCGCGGCGGTGAAAAAATGCGACATCCTGTTTTCGCTGCTGCACGACAAGGTCGACCGCGCCGTACTCGCCGCCAATCCGAAATTGCGCGCGGTCGCCTCGATGTCGATCACGCCCGACAATATCGACCTCGCGGAAGCGACTAAGCGCGGCATCGCGGTCACCGTGGTGCCGCCGATCGTGGCGGAGTCGGTCGCCGACTTGCATTTGGGGCTGATGATCGCGGTGGCGCGGCGGATGATCGAGGGCGACCGCTCGGTGCGCGCCAGCCGCTTCCCCGGCTCGCAGTCGAACCACCTGGTCGGCAGCTTCGTGCATGGCAAGACCATTGGCCTGATCGCGGTCGGCCGTATCGGGCAGGCGACCGCGCGCCGCGCCCGCGGCTTCGGCATGCGGGTGATTTATTGGGGGCCGCACCGCAAGCCGGAGCTCGAGCGTGAATTGCAGATCGAATACATGCCGCTCGATCAATTGCTGGCGGAATCCGATTTCGTCTCGCTGCATCCGCCGCTCAACGCCGAAACGCGGCACATGATCTCGGACCGGGAATTCGCCTTGATGAAGCCCACCGCCTTCATCATCAATACCGCGCGCGGCGCCGTCATCGACGAAGCGGCGCTGGTGCGCGCGCTGAAGCAGAAACGCATCGCCGGCGCCGGGCTCGACGTGTTCGAGAACGAGCCGAAGGTTCCGCCGGCCTTGCTGAAGATGAAGAACGTGGTGCTGACGCCGCATCTCGGCAGCGCGGTGATGGAAGTGCGCGACCTGATGGCGAACACCGTGGTCGACAACATTCAAGCGCTGATCGACGGCCGCATGCCGCCGAATTGCGTCAATCCGCAGGTGCTGAAGCCGTCCTGACGGCGCGGACTAGAAAAACCGGGAGTAAAGACAATGGCGGATCTGCCCAAGCTCGACGTGGTGATCGGAAATAATTTCGGTCATCTGCCGATGTTCATCGGCGCGGAGAAGGGCTTCTTCAAGAAGCACGGCGTCGACGCCAAGATGCTGGTGGTCGATACCGGCACCGACATGGTCAATGCCATGCACGACGGCCGCGCGCAGATCGGCGACATGAGCACCACTACCTACCTCAAGGCGGTGCATGCCGGCGAGCCGTTCAAGGTGATCGGTCTCATCATGAACGACGCCACCAAAGACAATTGCGACACACCGCTCGCCATCGTCACCAAGAAGGGCCGGGGCATCGAGGCCGGCAAGCTGGCCGATCTCAAGGGCAAGAAGATCGGGCTGGCGCGCGGGCAGACCTCCGACGAGTATTTCAAGATGGTGCTGCGCCGCGCCAAGATGAAATACGAAGAGCTCACCATCGAGAACATCTGGTCGCAGTTCGGCCTCGCCCCGGCGCTGGCCGAGGGCAAGGTCGACGCGGTGGTGTCGTGGGAGCCCTATGTGACGCAGGTGCTCACGCAGGTGCCGGATTCGTACGAGGTGATCCGCGGCGGCCAACACATGTCCTATGTGATGGTGGCGACCGCGCACGGGCCGACGATCGAGAGCAAGCCCGAGCTGGCGAAGGCGATCGCCGCCGGCCTAGCGCAGTCTTCGCACTTCACCCGCAACAACCGCGACGAGGCGGTGGAGATTTTCGCCAAGTGGGTGCCGGGCACCGACGTGGAGATCGGCAAGAAGGCGATCAAACACATCAGCTTCGATCCGCGGATGTCGCCGAATGTGATGCGCGCTTTCGAGAACGCCGAGGACGAGGTGCTGATGAACACGCTGAAAGGCGCCCCGCGGCTCGACGTGCCCAGCCTGTTCCGGCCGAAGTTCATGGCCGAAGTGGAGACGGAACACCCGGAATATTTCGCGGATCTGCCGAAGCTGAAGTAGTCTTTATCCCTCCCCGCAAGCGGGGAGGGATAAGAGCATCACTCCGCCGTCCAGCCGCCGTCGATCACCAGTGAGGTGCCGGTCATCAGCGCCGAGGCGTCGCTGGCCAGGAACACGATGGCGCCGGTGAGGTCCTCGAGCTGGCCGAGGCGGCCGAGCTTGATGCGGTTGAGTGTGTCCTTGCGGAACGCTTCGTTCTGGAAAAACGGCCTTGTCATTGGCGTCTCGATAAACGTGGGGGCCAGCGTGTTGACGCGGATCTTGTGCGGCGCCAGCTCGATCGCCATCGCCTTGGTGAAACCTTCCATTGCGTGCTTGGTGGCGCAATAGACCGTGCGCGTCGGCCCGCCGACATGGCCCATCTGCGACGACATGTTGATGATCGAACCGGGCTTTTTCGCTTCGATCAGCCGCCGCGCCACCGCCTGCGCCACGAAATAGGCGGCGCGCACGTTGAGCTCGAACACGAAATCGAAATCCTCGACTTTCACGTCCACGAACGGCGCCGGTCTGTTGGTGCCGGCATTGTTCACGAGAATGTCGAACGGCGCCTGCGCGGCGATGGTGGACTTCACCGCGTCGACGTCGCGCACGTCGAGCGTGAGCGGGGAGGCCTGCTGCCCACGCGCGCGGATGGCGTCGGCGGCTTCCTCGATCTCCTTTGACGTGCGGGCGGCGAGCGTCACGTGCGCGCCGGCATCGGCCAGCGCCGAGGCGGCGGCCAGCCCAAGCCCACGCCCGCCGCCGGTCACCAGCGCGCGGCGGCCGTCGAGGCGAAACGACGGCGTTTTCGTCAGGTCCACGGTCACTCCGCCGCCTGGGCGTAGGGCACGTTGCGGCGGCCGTAGCGGCGCACGCGGATATTGGCCTGTTCGGCGTGGGCGGTAAAACCTTCCAGGATGCACAGCCGCGAGCAGACTTCGCCGATCTTGGCGCTGGCCTCGTCGGTCAGCACCTTCTGGTAGGTGCAGGTCTTGATGAACTTGCCGACCCACAGCCCGCCGGTGTAGCGCGCTGCCTTCTTNGTGGGCAGCGTGTGGTTGGTGCCGATCACCTTGTCGCCATAGGCGACGTTGGTGCGCGCGCCCAGGAACAGCGAGCCGTAGTTTTTCATGTTGTTGAGGAAGTAGTCGGGGTCGCGCGTCATCACCTGCACGTGCTCCGACGCCACACGATCGGCCTCGCGCACCATCTCGTCGACATCGTCGCAGACGATCACCTCGCCATAATCCTTCCAGGCCTGGCCGGCGAGATCGGCGCTCGGCAGGATTTTCAGCAGCCGCTCGACCTCGGCCATGGTGGCGCGTGCGAGTTTTTCGGAATTGGTGATCAGCACGGCGGGGGAGGTCGGCCCATGCTCGGCCTGGCCGAGCAAATCAGTGGCGCAGATTTCGCCGTCCACCGTCTCGTCGGCGATGATCAGCGTCTCGGTCGGGCCGGCCAGCAGGTCGATGCCGACGCGGCCGAACAGCTGGCGCTTGGCTTCCGCCACATAGGCGTTGCCGGGACCAACGATCATGTCCACCGGCGTGATGCTCTCGGTGCCGAGCGCCATGGCGGCGACCGCCTGCACGCCGCCGAGCACATAAATGTCGTCGGCGCCGCCGAAATGCATGGCCGCGACGATCGCCGGATGCGGGCCGCCCTTGAACGGCGGCGCGCAGGCGATGATGCGTTTCACGCCGGCGACCTTGGCGGTGACGATCGACATATGCGCGCTGGCGACCATCGGATAGCGCCCGCCCGGCACGTAGCAGCCGATCGAGTTCACCGGAATGTGGCGATGGCCGAGCACGACGCCGGGCAGCGTCTCGACCTCCAGGTCGTGCATGCTGTCGCGCTGCTTCTGCGCGAAGTTGCGTACTTGCGCCTGCGCGAACTTGATGTCCTCGATGTCGCGCTTGCGCACCTGCGATATGGCGCGTTCGATTTCGGCGGGCGACAAGCGGAAATCCTTTGGCGACCATTTATCGAATTTTTCCGACAACTCGCGGATTGCCGCGTCCTTGCGCTCGTCGACCTGCGCCAGGATGCCTTCGACCGTCTCGCGCACCTTGGCGTCGGCGGCCTTGATCGCGCTTGCGTCCATTCCGCGCTTGAGCCAACGGGGCATGGAGATTCTCCTTTTGCTTTCTTATCCCTCCCCTGAAAGGGGAGGGTGGCTGCGAGCCATAGCGAGCAGTCGGGTGGGGTTATAGCAAACGCGCCCCCACCCGGCTCGCAACCGAACTCGGGTTTACCCGAGTTCGGCCAATAAATAATATGGCCGAAGTTGGATATATCCGACTTCGGCTGCTCGCCACCCTCCCCCTACCGGGGGAGGGATATTTTATTTTATCGCCTGCGGATTGATCGGCGAGCCGGTCGCGCCGGTGATGATCAGCGGCGGACCGCAAAAGAAGAATTCGTAGACGCCGTCGTCGGCGCAGTCCTCGGCCAGTTCCTTGAGATAGAAAATCTCGCCCATGCACAGACCCATGGCGGGGATCACCACCCAGTGCCACGGCTGGTTGGCTTCGGTGGTCTCGTTCGGCCGCACCTCGACGCCCCAGGTGTCGGTGCAGATCGCCGCCACCTGTTTCTCCTGGCACCAATAGCAGTTCTCGAACTTGACGCCGGGCGCGTCGCCGCCGGCATAGCCGCCCCATTGCTTCTCGGCCAGGCAGCGTTCCATCTGCCCGGTGCGCACGATGACGAAATCGCCGCGCCCGATCGCGACGTTCTGGTCCTTGGCGCATTTGTCGAGTTCGTCGTTGGAGATGCTTTCGCCGTCCTGCATCCATTTCACGCCGCGAAAGCGCGCGATGTCGAGCAGCACGCCGCGGCCGACCATCTTGCTCTTGGAATGCTCGATGCCGAGCACGGAGAGGCCGCGGGCGTCGATCAGCTTGGCATCGTGATTGTTGTAGGCCTTGTCTTCGTAGAAGATGTGACCGAGCGCGTCCCAGTGCGTCGCGCCCTGCACGCACAGCATCAGCGTGTCGTCGGCATAGCGGATCTTGTTCCAGTCCTGCCGCTCGGCGATGGCGTCGGTGCCGGTGGCGAGCATCTGGTGGATCGGATTGAAGCGCCCGCCGAACAGGCCGGTCTGCGGCCCTTCGCGGTCGAGCGGGATGCCGAGCGCGAACGCTTTGCCGGTGCGGATCAGGCTCGCGGCCTTGACGATGTCCTCCGGCGTCACGTGATTGAGCGTGCCGATCTGGTCGTCTTTGCCCCAGCGTCCCCAATTCGAGAGCTTCTTCGAGGCCTCGGCGATCGCTTGTTTGCTGACCTTTATGTCCATGAAGCGTTTCCTCTTCTTGTATTCCGTTGTTCGCGGCTGCCGGATATTGCGACGGAGGATGGTCTCACATCAAGCGGCGCTTATCCCTCCCCCGCAAGCGGGGGAGGGATAAGAAGAACTCACACCTTCCCCAGCGCCGCTAAAATCTTCCCCGGCGTGAACGGCATGTCGGTGAGCGGCTTGGCGCCAAGCGGGCGCAGCGCGTCGTTGATGGCGTTCATCACGCAGGCCGGCGCGCCGGCGGTGCCGGCTTCGCCGGCGCCCTTGGCGCCGAGTTCGCTGTCGGCGGTGGGCGAGACCACGTGGCCGCATTCGATGTCAGGCATTTCCGCCGCCATCGGCACCAGATAGTCGGCCATGTTGCCGTTGAGCAGCTGCCCGCGCTCGTCATACAGGCATTGTTCGAACAATGCCGCGCCGATTCCCTGCACCACGCCGCCGCGGATTTGCTCGTCGACCAGCTGCGGATTGATGATGGTGCCGCAGTCCTCGACGCACCAGTGCTTGAGCAGTTTGACGAAGCCGGTGTCGGTATCGACCTCGAGATAGCTCGCCTGGATGCCGTTGGTGAAGGCGAACGGCCAGGCGCGCGGCACGTAATGGCGCGTCGCCATCAGCTCGGCCTGGAAGCCGGGCGGCAGCGTGTCGGGACGGAAATAGGCGACGCGCGCCAGCTCCTCGAGCGGCAGGCGCTCGGTGCNATTCGCCTTGTCGACCACGATACCGTTGCGGATGTCGAGCTCGTCCGGCTTGGCCTGCAACATCGCCCCCGCCACCGCCAGCACGTTGCCGCGCAGCGCTTTGCCGGCCTGCCAGGCCGCTTCGCCGCCGATGCCGGCCGCGCGCGAGGCCCAGGTGCCGCCGCCATAAGGCGTGTTGTCG
>JGI20175J14863_1000198_pt1 | contig 12032 bp, 8 predicted proteins | sample NGESurdeep072012_2_FD_14863 | JGI IMG/M metagenome (IMG submission 14863)
TCGCTCTGTCGGGTTCCCATTGCCATGCGCGACAGTTTAGTACAGCCAATCCATTCTGGCGATCCATCCAATCGTCACCGACTTTCACCACGGGCTGCTAGGTCGGGCCACTCATTCCATTCGGTGAGCCTCGAGCAAGACTTCGACATCGCGACTAAGCTGGGGGTGACGCCTCCATGCTACGTTCGCCAGGTCAAGAACTCTTCATGCTGCGGCGATCCCGAGAAGGATTCCCCAGAGCGCCGGGCGGCGCTGATCTTAGAAAACGTTTTCTCTGAGGACGACGATATACTCAGTTTCTTCTACGTGCAGAAGTACCCAGATCTCGTCCGCGCGGCGGTAGCGCTGAATCGAGCAAGGGCTGCCAACCAAGCATGTGATTTGTATCTAATTGGCATCACGATTGAGGAACTTGCGAATACTTCAAAGGTCCAAACAGCCGATCAATTTGTTTGCATTTGGGCAAAATCCAATCATTGGAACGTAACGGTTGCCGGGCAGAAGCAGGAAATTGCAAATCGCGTCGTTGCCACAAAGCGAAAACCCAAGTCTTTCTACAGGAAAAGGATAAAGGAAGCCCAAGATCTGATGCGGCAACACCTTTGCCTTTCGGTTGGCCCTCAGAAGGATTCGTGTGTCTGTCAGGCGCCCGCACCTGCCGCGTCCCAATCGGGCAACCAACTTGGGTAGAACTATGCCGCTCGCTGCGGCCCTGATTTCAATTTAGGGCCGAGGCGCATGAGTCGCGCGTTCGCCTCGAGCGCCGGCCGTCACCATTCAACAGCGGGCGCGAGAATTCGAATGAGCGCGGCCGTGGCTTCGGTGAGCGTGCGGCCATGAGCGATCGCGTTGCCGAGGCCGCGCGCCATCACCCAAACGCCACCGCCCTTGCGCGAACGAACCTCGAACCGAATCTGCGCGACCTTCAGGCAAAGCGCGCGAAGTCCGGTGAGCGTTCGATGCGAAGTAAAGACGCCACGGGCGCCACTTGAGACTTCCGCCGGCCAGTTCGTCGATCGTGCGCGCCTGGCCGCACCACCAATGCGCCCCATTTTGCCGCCGTCCTGCGATTCTGGCCGTTCATAACGCGAGATCGGGCTGGTCGTCGTCTCTTCCATCAGGCTGGCCTTTAGAGCGTGTCCTTGATCGGGGCGGAACTCAGCACCTCGATATTTTCGATATCGCGCTCGCGGTGGTCGGCGATTTCCTGCGCGGCTCGCGCCGATTCCGCGGTCCGATCGACGTACCCAGGCTCGCCCGGCTTCGGAAACCAGCCTCCCGTAGGTTCTCCGAGGTAGATCACGATTTGAAGGCCGGCACCAATCCCCGGCGGCATCTCCTCGACCTCGCGACCCCACGGAGCCAATGGCGCCATCGCGGTCGGCGGTTATATCGCGCTTGCGGGACTCTGGGCCGCGCCTATCAGCGGGGCTTCGATGAACCCAGTGCGTTCTCTGGCTCCTGATCTGGTTCGCTTGGACTTCGCTGCGGGATGGGTCTATCTCGTCGGTCCGTTTGCTGGAGCGTTGATCGGGGTCCTGTTCGAATGGATTTTGAAGGGACCCCCGACTCTTACGGGGACAATCGCGGCACAGGGCGTGCTGGAGAGCGATAAGGGCGTCAACGCAGATTAAAGTTTGGGTCTGCCTTTGCCGGAGGTCGCCAAAGTAGAAACAACCCCAGCATCTGCAGAGCGCGCCGTGTTTCGCTTACGACAGAACTCGATCCCGAACTTGCGCGACAGTCGGTTCGCGCGCGTCGGATCGACTGCCGTTCCACCCGTCTTCAGACGCCTTGTGCTTATCCGACGATCCAGCGAAGCGCCTCGCTTGCGTGGCTCTGATCGTAGGCTCTTACCTCCGGATGGACGAAGATCCTGATTGCCCCAATCAGCCAATGCTGCCACTCATGCGCGGCGATGACCGCGATGCGCTCTATCTTCTGCTGGTGGTTTTTTACGAAGCCGGCATGTTTTTCAAAAGCCGCGATATTCTCCCAGCCGTTGAAACCGGAAGCATCGAGCAGCAATCTGATTTTGCCATGCTGACTGATGAGAGAATCGATTTGCGGCGCAATTTGGCGGAAGTCGTTCGCCTTCAATTTATCCGGCACTACGATCTTCAACGCGTTGGTGGAGATAATCTCTGTCTTGATCATGCAAGACCTCCTTGCTGGTTCACGATCCCTCGCCGACGTGATGTTGCGCCGGAGAACATTTGGGTTAATTCTATCGGATATCACGGATCGTCGCGCGGCTTAGGCGCCGTGCCATCGCGCCACGGTCACTAGCTCGATTAGAGTAGAGGCGTACTTACTTCTTGTTCGACCCCTTTGGCGGCTTATCGCTTCGCTTCGCCTGCCGCACCGCCGCAGCGTGATACTTGTGACGAATTTGCGCAATGTCCACCTCGGCCGGCGGCAGCTTCAGATCCATGTCCTCGAGAGTGTCGGCGAGGATCTCGGAAATGGCCAAGTCGCGGAACCACTTATGGTTGGACGGGATCACGTACCAGGGGGCGTGCTTGGTGCTAGTCCTTTCCAGGACTTCCTCGTAGGCCTTCATATAGTCCGGCCACAGCTTGCGCTCCGAGTAGTCGCCCTCGCTGATTTTCCAGCGCCGCATCGGGTCATCGAGTCGTTGCGCGAAGCGCTCGAGTTGCTCCTCCGGGCTGATGTGGAGATAGAACTTGAGAATGCGCGTGCCGTTGTCGTGAAGCATCTTTTCGAAGTCGTTGATCAAATCGTAGCGCTTCAACCACACTGACTTTGGGACCATATTGTGCACGCGCACCACCAACACATCCTCATAGTGCGACCGGTTGAAGATCACGACTTGCCCCTTGCCCGGCGTGTGCAGGTGGACGCGCCAGAGGAAGTCGTGCGCGGATTCGATCTTACTCGGCTGTTTGAAGCTGGAGACCAATGTCCCTTGCGGGTTCATCGCGGTGAACACGTGGCGCACGACGCCATCCTTGCCCCCGGCGTCCAGCGCCTGCAGGACGACCAGCAGTGACTTGCTGCCGTCGGCGTACAGCAGATACTGCGCCTTGGCTAAGCGCTCGACGCGCTTCTGGATCTCCGGCGTCGCGCTGTCATGCGATTCGTCGTGCTTGTCTTTGAATCCTGGGTCAATCTTGCCGAGCCGGACCTTGGCGCCCGGCTCGACGACGAATCTCTTGCGGTAGTTCATCGTTGCGGTTTCTCCTATGGCTTGGCTCCTCATGGCCTGCAAAGATTAATCAGTGAGTATGCCTTGCGATCATCAGATCTTCATTGCCGGTTACGCTCCGAATCAAAGCACGACTATCCACTGCTGCCCTTAAGCGGTCGGAGCGGCCGCCTTGGCGGGGACTGGGGCCGGATGAAGGCTGGCGTTGACTCTTGCAAGGTGGCGCTGATGGCGTGCCGTGCCCAGATGCATCAGGCGGTAAACCTCAACCTTCACCATGTCGTTGATGAAAAACCATACGAGCGCATAGCCCCACACTAACAGTGCGTACTTCCATCCCAGCGGCGTCATGCCCCATCCATAGACCGCGGCCAGGGTTCCGATGACCTGGGTTGTTTCGCAGGCAACGACCAGACGCCAATTGGGCCACGGGCGCTGCCAAAACGTTCCCACGCTTCGCGTGATGTAAATGGTGAGGTGACCGGCGACCAGCAGCTTGAGGAAGATGAGGCTCTGAACCATGGGCCGGGGCAGGTGAAGGTACTTCTCTGCGATCCAGAAAAGGCCGAATGCAGAGATCACTCCCATCACGCCGAGCACCGAGCTGACTGTGAGTACGCGTTCCATGTCCCAGCGCACCGGGCGTGGAGCTACGATGGTGTTGTCGTAGGCGATCATCATGATCGGGAAGTCGTTTAGGACCGCGATGAGCACGATCATGACCGCGGTTACCGGGTAGAAGTTGAACACCACAATCGCGAGCGTCATGAAGAGCAGGACGCGGATGGTTTCGGATATCCGGTAGATTGCGTAGCTGTTCATGCGTTCGAATATCTTGCGCGCTTCTGCAATGGCAGCGGTGATTACAGAGAGACCTTTCGCCGTGAGCACCAGATCCGAGGCCGCACGAGCGGCGTCGGTCGCGCCGCTTACCGCGATTCCGCAATCGGCCTGTTTGAGCGCGGGAGCATCGTTGACGCCGTCACCGGTCATTCCGACGATATGTCCAAGCGCCTGAAGAGCCTTGACGATCTTGAACTTATGCTCAGGAAAAACCTGTGCGTAGCCGTCGGCCGCGTCTATCTTGGCATTGTCCTCGGCCTTACCGTCGGGAAAAAGATCGCTCGCAACCGCGATGTTCGGTCCCAGCTTGAGTTCGCGCGATACCTCGCGCGCGATTGCAAGGTTGTCGCCGGTTACCATGCGCACCTGCAGCCCCATTTTTCGCGCGGTCGCGATGGTCGAGGCTGAATCGTCGCGGGGCGGATCGGACAGAGACAGTAGTCCAAGGAATTCCCACTTTCCCTGCGCATCGGTGCGGGCAACGCCAAGGGTACGATAGCCTTTGGCCGCCAGATCGTTAACCTGCCCTTCAGCTTTTTTGCGCGCGTCCGCGTCGGGATGGACCAGATCCAGAATCACCTGCGGGGCGCCCTTCGAGACTTTGAAAGTGGCGTTGTCGTGTTTGACCTCGGCCTCGGTTCGCTTACTGACCGGATCGAAGGGCGTGAAATGAGTGATTTGGTAGGCTTTTAACGCCGACTGATCGCTGAGACCTTTGAGGACGGCCTCATCGATGCCATCGCCGCCCTCCCTTCGCGACGCCAAAGCCCCGCCCAGGATCAGGTCCTGATCGTTGCTCGCCTTGAAAACCACAGGACTACCCAGCTTGAGCTCGTTCTTGGTGAGCGTGCCGGTCTTGTCTGAGCAGAGAATGTCCATGCCGGCCATCTCTTCGATCGAGGCGAGGCGGGACACGATAGCCTTCATCCTGGCAAGCACGGATGCGCCGACGGCCATCGTGACGGACAGGACGGCGGGCAATGCGACCGGGATTGCAGCTACCGTAAGAATCAGTGCGAATAGCAGGGTTTCGACCAGCGGGTCGCCGCGAAACAGCGCGACCGTCAGGATCAGTGCGACCAGGCCGAGCGTGATCAGAATGAGGAAATTACCTATCTTGAGAACCGCCTTCTGAAAGTGGGAAACGGTCTGAACGCTCTCGACCAGTCGTGCGGTGCGGCCGAAGAGCGTGTTCATTCCGGTGGCGACAACCAGCCCATTCATTTGGCCCATGCGCACGATCGATCCTGAATACGCGACGTCGTTTTTCTTCTTGTCGACCGGCAGCGACTCGCCCGTCAGCGCCGACTGATCGATGCTGAGGTAGTCGCCATCGACCAGCTTCAGGTCGGCGGGGACGACGTTGCCGAGTTTGACCATGACAATATCCCCACTCACCAGGGTCTTTGCCTCGACGTCACTCCACTTGCCGTCGCGCAGCACTCGTGAGTGCAGTGCGAGATTCTTTTTCAGCGCCTCGATCTCGTTGTCGGCCTTGAATTCCTCCCAGAAGCCGACGACCGCATTCAGCGTCAGCATGAAAAAGATGATGACGAAGTCTTCCCAATGCCGAACCACTGCGGAGAGTATCGCGGCAACTTCGATCATCCACGCGATAGGTCCCCAAAGGAACTTTAGGAACCGCATGAGCGGGTTGATGTGCTTTTCCTCGATGGCGTTGGGACCGTCTTTCTTCAGCCGCGCCGCCGCTTCCTCCTGGGTCAGCCCATCCTTGATGCTCGACTTGAACTTGGTAACCGCCTCCTCGATCGTCCCGGTATCAACTGGCACCTTCACACCTTTAGACGCATCTGCGTTTTCGCCACCTTTCTTGGCCGTGTCAGCCTTGGGCGCGGCGCCCTTGGGTGCATCTGGCTTAGGCGCATCGGCCTTGGCCGCATCTGGCTTAGGTGCATCGGCCTTGGACGCATCTGGCTTGGGCGCGTCGGCCTTGGCCGCATCTGGCTTGGGTGCATCGGCCTTGGACGCATCTGGCTTAGGCGCGTCGGCCTTGGCCGCATCTGGCTTAGGCGGATCGGCCTCGGGCTTGTTAGCGTTGGTCGCATCCGCGGAAAGGGAGGACTCGGCCTTTTGCCAGTCCTCGAGCGCGCTGCCGGGTTCACCATGGCGAGCCTGAAACGCTTCGTAGGCGCGCTTGCGAATCTCATCTGCGCTGGGCTTTGACGCATTCGGCTTGGCGACATTTGCCTTGGAGTTGTCAGGTTTGGCCGCATCTGGCTTAGGTGCGTCGGCCTTGGACGCGTCTGGCTTAGGTGCATCGGCCTTGGATGCATCCGCGTAAAGGGCCGCCTCCGCCTTTTGCAGGTCTTCGCGCGCCTGGAATATTTCGTAAGCGCGCCGGCGAAGCTCGTCCGCGCCGGGCTTCGACTCATTGGACTTGGCAGCATTTGCTTTGGACCCTTCTGGCGCGGAGTCCTTTGAATCGTTTACAATCTTGGCATCTTCTGGGGAACTCTTCTCAGTAGCCATCTTTTAACTCCTGCTAAAGTGTTTCCATACAACGCCGACTGACCTTGGTCGCGAGCTCAAGAGTCGGTGAATATTTGTTCGCGTGGGTGACCATGGATATTCTTCCGTCTTTGTTATGCCGCAGGTCTCGTGAGTTGCGGAGTACTTGTCGTCGTGCTCATGTCCTTATCCATTGCGGCACTGTATTGGCCACGGCGCGCGGCTCGGTCGCAACTCGCTCGATGATACAGCGCTTGCTGTGCCGCCATCACCTGCGCCTCCCTGCCTTGCCAGATCTCCAAAGCCGGTTGCTGGATGGCGCGGGCGAACGAAAACGTCAACGCCCAAGGCAGTCGCGACTTGAATCTGACATTCATGGCATTCAAGCGGGCCGAGGCCAGTTCTCCGGATTGGCCGCCCGACAAGAACGCAATACCGGGAACCGCGGCGGGGACCACTCTTAGCAGACACCTAACTGTGGCGTCGGCCACCTCGTCCACCGCTTTTTGCTCAGGGCAGGTCAATCCCGGAAGCAACATGTTGGGCTTCAGGATCATTCCTTCCAGCGCCACCCGTTGTGAGTGAAGTTGGTTGAAAACCATTCGCAGGACTTCCGCCGTTACCTCGCAACACCGCTCCAAGGTATGTTCGCCAGCCATGAGCACTTCCGGCTCGACGGCAGGAACAAGCCCGGCTTCCTGGCACAGCGCCGCATACCGAGCTAAGGCTTGCGCGTTGGCCTCGATGCAACCTCGGCTGGGAATACCCTCGCCCATGGCAATCACCGCGCGCCACTTGGCAAAACGGAGGCCCATTCGAGCGTATTCCGCCAAACGGTCGCGCAATCCGTCCAACCCTTCGGTTACTTTCTCGCCGGGATGACCTGCCAAGCGCTTAGCGCCGGTGTCAACTTTGATGCCGGGAATGATTCCCGCATCGGTGATCACTTTAAGGAAGGGAGTACCATCTTTCTTCCGCTGGTGGATCGTCTCGTCGTAGAGGATCGTGCCGCTAATGCACTCACCGAGACCAGGCGTAGTCACTATCAGCTCGCGATAGGCGCGCCGGGCCTCCTCGGTCTGAGGAATCCCCACCCTGGCAAATCGCTTGTTGCAGGTTGGATTGCTTTCATCCATCGCCAGCAGGCCCTTGTCGCCGGCAACCAGTGCTTTCGCGGTGTCCATAAGCACTTGCTTATTCATTTGTGATGATTCCCTTGGTTGCGAATGTCGCTAGGACCTGGCTATCTGCTGGCGGGAGCTGAAAGTGGCTGCTGACGTTGGCTGCGAGGCCACCAGGCTAAGTCATCGCTCATCACATAGGTAGCCAAGGCGACGAGCATCAAACTCACGGCCACCCACAAACGCCAATCATGATGCGCATGTTTCCAGTACGGACGATGGAAGCCATGATTAACACTGTCGCTATCCGGACCTTCATGCGGGTGGTGACGGTGCTTCGTACTATTCATGAGATCTCTGCCTTCTCAATTCCATCCCGAATGATCGGGTCGGCGTTGTTACTGCTCGGCCGCTTCCACTTCCAGTTCCGGATTTCCGGCAAGTCCTGTCCGTGCTTGTCGATGTAATGCTGGTGCTCGATGAGCTTGTCCTGCATTACTTGCTTCAGATAGCTTCCCTTGGCGCCCAAATGTGGTAGCCGATCCACCACGTCTTGTACCAAGTGAAATCGATCAAGGTCGTTCTGGACCCTCATGTCGAAGGCTGTCGTGATAGTGCCCTCTTCCTTGTAGCCGCGGACGTGCATGTTGCGGTTGGTCCTGCGGTAGGTAAGACGATGGACCAGCCATGGGTACCCATGGAAGCCAAAGATGATGTGCTTGTCCTGGGTAAAAAGCGAATCGTAATCTCTCTCGTTGAGACCGTGAGGGTGCTCCGTGGCGGGCTGTAGCTTCATGAGATCGACGACGTTGATCACCCGGATTTTCAGATCGGGCAGATGTTCGCGAAGGATGGAGACGGCGGCCAGAATCTCCAGCGTGGGCGTGTCTCCACAACACGCCATCACGACGTCCGGCTCGGTTCCCTGGTCGTTGCTGGCCCATTGCCAGATGCCGATTCCTTCCGTGCAATGCACGACCGCCGCGTCCATGGTGAGCCATTGCGGAAGGGGGTGCTTGCCGGCCACCACCACGTTGACGTAATCCCGGCTGCGCAGGCAGTGATCGAAGACCGAGAGCAGACAGTTCGCGTCGGGCGGTAAATATACGCGCACGATGTCTGCTTTCTTGTTGATGACGTGGTCGAGGAAACCAGGATCCTGGTGCGTGAAGCCATTGTGATCCTGCTGCCAGACGTGGGAGGCCAGCAGATAGTTCAAAGACGAGATCTTCCGGCGCCAGGGCAGTTCCAACGTCACCTTGAGCCACTTGGCGTGCTGGCTGAACATCGAGTCGACGATGCGAATGAAAGCCTCATAGCTATTGAAAAGCCCATGCCGTCCGGTGAGCAGATAACCCTCAAGCCAACCCTCGCACTGGTGCTCACTGAGCATCGAGTCCAACACGCGTCCAGTGGGCGCGAGGAATTCATCATTTTTTACTTCGCGAGCGTCCCACTGACGGTCGGTGACTTCAAAAACCGCGCCCAACAGATTCGATAGTGTCTCGTCGGGACCGAACACGCGGAAATTACGCTTGTCCTGATTCAGCCTGGCTACATCGCGCAGAAACTTCCCGAGCACGAGCGTATCCTGTCCGCTGACGGCTCCGGGCGAAGGCACCTTCACCGCATGGTCGTGGAAATCGGGCATGCGCAGATCGTGCAGCAGAATGCCGCCGTTAGCGTGCGGATTGGCGCCCATCCGCCGCTCGCCCTTAGGCGCCAGCTCGGCCAATTCCGATCTGAGACGGCCATGCTCATCGAATAGCTCTTCGGCCTTGTAGCTCTTCATCCAGCTTTCGAGGAGCTTGACATGGTCGGGATGTTCGGGGTCCACCAGGAGTGGCACCTGGTGCGATCGGAAGGTGCCTTCGATTTGCAGGCCATCGACGACTTTCGGTCCGGTCCAGCCCTTGGGTGACTTAAGGACGATCATTGGCCAGCGCGGCCGAGTGGTGTCGTTCTTGTTCCGTGCGTTGCTTTGGATTTGTCGAATGTCTTCGATGACCTTTTCCATGGTGGCGGCCATGAGTTGATGCATCTTTCCCGGCTCATCACCTTCTACAAAGTAGGGCGTCCAGCCGCAGCCTTTTAGAAATTGCTCCAACTCCTCATGCTCGATGCGGGCGAGCACGGTCGGGTTGCTGATCTTGTACCCGTTTAGGTGAAGGATCGGCAGCACGGCTCCGTCGGTAATTGGGTTGAGAAACTTGTTGGACTGCCACGAGGTTGCCAGCGGACCGGTTTCCGCCTCACCGTCACCGATTATGCAGGCGACGATCAGATCGGGATTGTCGAACGCGGCGCCAAACGCATGGCTGAGCGAGTACCCCAACTCGCCACCTTCGTGAATCGAGCCCGGCGTCGTGGGCGCAACGTGGCTCGAGATCCCGCCGGGAAACGAAAATTGCTTGAACAGCTCTTTCATCCCGGCTTCGTCCTGGGTGACGTTCGGATAGATCTCGCTCCAGGTGCCTTCGAGGTAAACATTCCCCACCAGCGCCGCGCCACCATGCCCGGGACCGGCTATGTAGAACATATTAAGGTCATACTTCTTGATGACCCGGTTCAGGTGTACATAGATGAAGTTCTGACCCGGCACCGTGCCCCAATGTCCGACCACCAACGGTTTCACGTGTGACAGTTTGAGTGGCTCCTTCAGCAACGGATTCTCGTAGAGGTAAATCTGGCCGACCGACAGATAGTTTGCCGCGCGCCAGTAGGCATCGATCTTGTGGAGCATTTCCGGGGAAAGAGTTTCTGTATTCATGGTTCAATTCTCCTGTTTTTCAGCGGGCGGCCTGTCGCTCACTTGTTCGCTTCGCCTGTTGTTGCATTCCTGGATTCGAGCGGCTTCGATTCCGGCGAGTCCTGCTGACGTAGAAAGATGGTCAGCACGACATAGAGCGCGATCACCAGATATTCCGCCTGCCAGGTTTGCAAGGTTGTCGTCCAGAATTTAGCCGAAAGCAAAAATGCTGCGATCGAGATCGGCGGCTGTCCCGCGAGCGTGACTTGCTCGTTGTAAGCCTTGGTCCCGAAGATAATATGCAGCCCTAGTGCGAGCACGAACAGCAGAAGAAACGCCACCAACAGCGAATTGCGGTAAAACCAACTGAAGCGATCAGCCTTGCGTCGCTTTTCTTTGCCTCTCGCTTTGCGCGGATCGCGGGAATGCGGCGCGCCACGCTGATAGAGGAAGCTGCTGAATACGATCAGCGAGCCAAGCTGCAGGACGGCCGCCTGCCAATTGGAAGCGAGACCTTCCAGGAAGGCCCCGGTTGACAGAAAATGCCAATAGTTGATCGAAGTCTGAGCGTGCACCGCAAGAGTCTCATTTTGCAGCCGCCAACCGGTAAAATTTTCCAAGGAAATGCAGATGACGAAAAGCGCGAACAGCACGATCGAGAGTGAATTGTCTTTGATCGGGTGGATCATTTTTCGCATCTGCCCCCACCTTCTCCGTTCCCACGGCGATGTTCGCCTTAGTCCCATTTTGCCCTGAGAACGATGCTCACTGTTAGACATCTTTTTTCTCTTCATGATCGGGTTGTTTTTCAATTGTGATGCCTAAGACGCGGCAAACCGTCTTGGCGATCATGAGTTCTTCGTCCGTATGAATGACGCGGACAGCGACCCGGCCGGCCGCCGCGGAAATCACGCCCTCGTTCGCCGCGTTTCGCTTCTCTTCGAGTTCTATTCCCAGGAATCCCAGCCCATCGCAAATCCGGGCGCGGACCACGGGCGCGTTCTCTCCGATGCCGCCAGCAAACACCAGCGTATCCAGTCCGCCCAATGCCGCCGCGAATGCGCCAATCCATTTCTTGACCTGGTAGCAAAACAGCGCGACCGCCTGAGCCGCCCGCACGTCCTGCGTTTCATGCTCAAGCAAGTCGTGCATGTCGGAGCTGGTCTCCGACACGCCGAGCAGCCCGGACCGGAAATTGACCATCTCGTTGAATTGTTTCGCGTTCATTTTTTCACTGCGCGCAAGATACCAAACCAGTCCGGGATCGAGATCGCCTGAGCGGGTGCTCATCGGCACTCCGGCTGTCGGGGTGAAGCTCATGCTGGTGTCCACGGATTTGCCGTGATGCACCGCCGCCAGGCTTGCGCCATTGCCGAGGTGTGCGAGAATCACCCGGCCTTGCGCCGTTTCCGATCCGGCCAGGCGGGCCAGTTCTCCCACTAGAAACGCATACGACAACCCGTGAAACCCGTACCGCCGCACGCCCTGCGCTTCGTAGCGGCGCGGGATCGGCAACAGCCGGGCGACTTGCGGCAGGTCATGGTGAAAAGCCGTGTCGAAACACGCCACCTGGGGCAGGCCAGGAAATCGGCGATGAAACGCCTCGGTCAAAAGGATCTCCTCCGGCATATGCTCAGGATCGAATGGACTGAGCTGGCGCAGATCTTCGACCATCTCCGCA
>JGI20175J14863_1000199_pt1 | contig 12026 bp, 6 predicted proteins | sample NGESurdeep072012_2_FD_14863 | JGI IMG/M metagenome (IMG submission 14863)
CGCGATCCCGTGCTTCCAGTTTCGCTGCGTCTCGCCTTTCATCAGCAGAAGGCTCCCCGATGCAAGTTTCAGCCGGACAGGCTTCGCAGACTTGTTTAGCTTGTGCTTCAGAACGAATGTCCGCTCTTCGCCTAAACTTAGCGAGGCAATTACGGGTCCAAGCTCCGGTTCATCATCGCTGTGAAATCCCATGCTGTCTCGATTGTCACGGTAGTAGTTGAGCAAGACATTGTTGAACGATGCCTCGGCGACGTTCTCTACTCGTCTTTTTATCTCAAGCAGGAGATCGGTCCATTGCAGTGCGGATAGGGTTAAGCCCGAGTAGGTATAGTCGGTGTCTCGATCACCATACGAGGCAATCAAGCGCGGTTGGAGATACACTTTGTTCCAGACGACGATATTTTCCTGGCGCCAGGGTACGTCGGCGATCAGTCGATGCAAAGCAACCTCGAGCGGAAGTCCCAGATCAAGGTCGTTCAAGTAGGACACATCGGCATCTGGCATCGGAATCCTTTCAAGGCGATCGGTCGCTGAAACACGCCCGACATCACGGATTCCTCAACACTCGATTGTCGCTTCTCAAAACTTGATCCGGCCCGAATTCCTTCGCAAATCTAAACGACCTCGCATAGCCTGAGGGGCGTGATGAACTGGTTCTGACGGACGGCCGCCGCGGCGCAAACCAGGTTTTGAGAAGAGACAAGTCGGCTCGATTCGCCAAAAATTCGCCGCTCTTGTCTGGCTGGCTAGCAGGTCCTGTGGAATTACCCATGCCGGCGACATCATGGCGGTGAATCTCAAAACTCTAGACTTTTCGCCGCTTTCGGAGTTTTTGTTAGGCACAGCCTCTTCGATTGTGCGAAGGCCTTCATCGAACCGCCCCTTGCGGACCAAGCAGGAGCCAGGACCTGGGCGCGAAGAGACTTGTTCTCAAATCATGGCGCCCCTATGAAGCGGATCGCCAAATGAGGGCGACCGACTTTCTCAGGCGTCCGCATTCGGCTTCCGGAGGAGGATCGGTCAACCCTTAACCGCGGTGATCAATACGAATAACGACCGAGCAGATCGATCTCATCGTCGGCATCGGCGCCGTTGGTTTGGTCCTTGCACTGGGCCACCGCAGCCGTCAATTCATCCAGATGCGCGAGGGTGAAAGCCGTGCTGTCGGCAATCAACTGCGGCGATGGACCGGGCGGAACGAACAGGTTCGGCTGATTGGGCAATCCGGCCAACGCGAAGGCATTCGTCTTGACGGCGCCGATCCCGGCATATCCGGTCGATTCGCCATAGCCAGTCCCGACGACGACGTTATCGCCGTTGGTGATGTTGCTGGGAGCTTCCTGATACTGCGCGCCGCCCGAAAAGAACAAGGTCGACGGCTGAGTGGTGATCGGCGTCAGGGTCAGGTTCTGCAACTCCACTGGAACCGTGGTCGGGTTTGGAAAATTGAACACCCAGTTGTTCGGATGCCATACGTGAGTGACCGGATATTGCGCCGGATCGGGAGTTGTAGTCGCGCTGATCCAATCGGTCACACTGAGTGTACCGGTCACCTGGGTGGGATTGTCGTTCTCGTCGACGTATTGACCTTTGACCGGCACCGTCATTGTTCCGGGTTTGGGCTGGTCATCGGTAACACCGTAGAACTGCAGGAAATCCGCGGTGTGCAGGAAGTATACGACCATCGCCCGATTGCCGGTGAAATTCATCGGAAAGAAATCCCATCCGCCGGGCCCGGCCGGGGCCAGGTTTCCGGCCGCGCGCAGCACTTCCAGTTTCGGGTTGCCGGAAGTACCCCACTGATGGTCGAGCCAGAAGGTACCACTCTTAAGTTTGATCTTCTTGCCATTGATCGCGATGCTGCTGCGCTTCGGATCAACCGTCATACGCGGGATCGAGTAGTAGAGCGTTCCTATTCCGCCGCAGCACGGCAGACATCCCAGGTTGCCTTCGAGCAGAACTTTGGAGCCCGATGAAACCACGATGTCCACTTTCATTTGAGTCGGAGTGGGGGTCGAGAAATCCCAGCCCAGTGCCTGCATTCGCATCGGAAAGAATTGCCCCTTCTTGAGCGATTCCATCCGGTTTTTTCCCATCACCGAGAAGAAAGCGTCGGGTTTGAACTGGAGCAGTCCGGTAGTTCCCGCGACGTGGGTCGGTCTAGCCTCGTAGTGAAAGCCACCGCCCTGATTGATCTCAAGCTGGAGCTGAGTGGATTCATTCTCGGTGTCGCTGATTCCCAAGGCCGTCGCGCTGGTCGGCGGTAGCATCGGCGTCGACACCAGCATCAGCATTATGCCGTATTGCTTGCCGTCGTCCCCGACGACATTGCCGGCCGCGTAGTACCATCCGAACTGAGCCTGCAGGTCGACCGCGTCGGATTGCGGGAACGGCAACACGTCGGGACCGGGAGCCGGGATATCACGGAATCCAGTGCTTCGGTCCTCCCCGAGGTAGGCATTCCTGGTCTGCGCCTGATGAACATTAACGGAGGAATTGTACAGCGCCAGGTTCGCGTAGTTCTGCGAGTAATCGGGTGTGAAACTGATCGGGTTGTTGACGCGATCATTCAGATAAAATGTCAATCTGCTGCCGATACTTGAATTGCTGTTGCGTGGATCCTTGAGCTTGTTGCGAATCCTGGGCGGAATCTCACCCGGCTTGTAGGTCAGCTTCCACAGAGCATTCGCAACGTCGGTTTGTGTCTGAGTGTCGACGTCGGCCGCAGTGGCAGAGGTCGAAGAAAAAAGTGGGAGCATTGCGCTCCACAGCAGCAGGCCGCAGCCCACGGTCAAAAGCCGCCGAGCAATCGAACGGTCCATTAGTTCCCCCATCTCGCGATAGCGCGTCCTATAATCAATATGATGTTTTTAGCCGGGATTTCCGTATATCTAGCAATTTGCCGCGCGAGCGTCCAATCCGACTTCCTTGCCGCACGTGTGTGTGGCGAATTACTGATTTCCCCAGAATCAGCAATTCGCCACACACAGGAGAGCGCGTGGCCGCGATTATCCCAAGCTTCGGGAACTCGTAGATCCTCGACTCATTGAAGTCGAAGCATCGTCAGCGGCATTGCGCAAACTGTGCAGAACGACACAGAAACGACACAGTCGGCTCGTCAGGATGACTTCGTGGCTCGCCGCGGCGCGTTTTACTCGATTTCAGAGAGTCATTCAGGTGCGAAATTCATCAATGATGACGCGGGACTTGCCGCCGCGCGGACGGAAAGCGATAATCCATTTCCCCGGTGGACGCATAGCTCAGCCCGGTTAGAGCGCTTGCCTCACATGCAAGAGGTCCCTGGTTCGAGTCCAGGTGCGTCCACCATCGTTTATTCCCGCCGCCGAAGATAATTCTGGTCCGGCAGCGGGCTGCAGAGAGGCCGGCGTCTAGTCAAAAGCGAGGCTCGCGAACGACACCGCCGACTCGCTCTGCGGTTCCATCGCGATTCCATATTTGAGCAACCGCGCGCTGCGGCCGCGCAGCAGCTCGAGTTGGGTGTACATCGGCGCCAGACCGCAAATTCGTCGCGCGTCGCGATCCTTCACGATGTCGGCGAAGAAGCCCTCGGGGTCACCGCGCTTGATATTTTCGATGAGGCCAAGATCCTCGCGCTGGACGCGCTCGGCCACCGCGCGATCGGCGCTGAACTCGTCGCCGAATTTCCTGCCGACGTGCGCGAAATCCACGCCCGCAAGAATCAGCACCCGGCGGCAATCCGCGTCGAGCTCGGATCTCAGCGCCGCGATGAACGATCCAACCCGGGAGTCGCGCGCCGGCATGACTCCGCTCGCTACCAATTCATGGAACGAACTGACCAGGATCGGCACCACCTGGTAGCCGCGCGCTCCGAACGCGTAGGCGAGAAACAGCGCCTGGAATTCGATCGAATGCTCGCCGCGATGCAGCATCTCGTCAGCGAACAGATCGCCCTGGTAGCGCGCCGCGAGCCGATCGATAAACCCGCCATCGGTCTCGACCGCGCCAAGCGGCGTCGCGTAGTTCTTGCGCGTCGCGCTGAACAACTCGGGGCCGGCGCCGTAGTGCGAGGTTCCCAAAATCACCACCAACTCCGGGGGCTCGTGCGCCATCAGCTCATGGTACGCGTGCGCATAGGCTGCGGCGCCTCGGCGCGGATCGATATGAGGCGCGATCAGGCCTGCGAGCGACGCCGATTTTCTCGCCGCGGGAACGCGGCCCGGTCCCTCGGGCGGATCGAAGAACGCTGCCAGCTCCAAACGCAACTTCGCCGGATCTTTCTCGTAGCACAGCCCCGCCAGCGCTGCCGGACGGTCGGGACTCGCCAGAAATTCCTCGCGCACGCGCCGCTCGCGCTCGTGGAATGCGGGCGAGTCGAGGAAGTACGCACGATCGAGCGCCACGACCAGTTCGTCGAGCTTGTCGAGCGGAATCATCTCGCCGAAGCGCGTCGCAAACGCGGCCTGGATATCCTTCAGCGACATCTTCCCGTCGAATAAAGTCACGATGAAGTAAGCGCCCATCCCGAGCATGATCGGTTCGGACGCCAGGCCGCTCGGATCGCGCAAACAGATCAGCGTCTGATCCTGCCGCTCGACGGGGAAAGCCTCGACGGCGCGAATCTTTGGGTTTTCCATCGCGAAATCTAAATCTTGGTGATAGTCGACGGCGCTGGAGCAACCGCCACGTTTACAGATGCTATGGGCTTTGACAAAATCCGGCAAGCAGACAGGAATTCCGCGCGCGAAAATCCGCCAATCGCTTCCAATCGCCATGTCCGACCAACATCGACGCCGCGCCGCTCTGACCCGATCTCATCCGCGACGCAAGGACGCTCCCGCGCGGGTCCGCTATAGAGTCGCGCGGATCGATTCGCTCGCGCCCGGCGAGTCGCTGAAGTTCATGCTGCCGATTCGCGGCGCCGACGAGGAATGCTTTCTGATCAACTTCGGCGGTGAGTTCCACGCCTACGTCAATCGATGCCGGCACGTGCCGATGGCGATGGACTGGGTGGATAATCAGTTTTTCGCGGAAGACGGCCGCTACTTGATGTGCCAGACGCACAACGCCTGTTACGAGCCGGCCAGCGGCGAATGTATCGCGGGACCGCCGACCGCATGCGGCAAATTTCTTTACCGGGTACCGACGGAGATCGAAGACGCAGTCATCTACGCGCGTCCGCCGCAATATGAATTCGAAGATTGAGAAGAAGTCGAAGACTGGCGTCTATTCGTATTCGTCGCCGAAATGGGCGCGCACGATTCGCGCCTTCAGGTACTCGAGCGTGCCGAGATCCTCGACGATGTCGCCGCCGGTGTCGTAGAAGAACAGCTCACCGTTCTTCGTGCGGCCGACCGCGATGATCCATTCGAGGTCGTCCCGGTCCTCAAGCAAATAATTGATTGTCTGCGCCACCCCGCGGCCCGGGATAATCGTAATCTTCGGCCTCGGGAGCTTTTCCTTTTCCTGCTTGGGCATCTTTTTGATCAACCCTCTGGCGGGAGGATGCGGGAACCGACCACTCAATTACATTAAGAATGCCCCGCGATCTAAGTCAATAGCGCGTGCACAGCGATCTCAACATGATGCGTGTTGGGGAAAAAATCGAAGCCGCATACGCGATTAATTTTGTATCCGGCCCCCGCAAGTACGCGCAAATCACGCGCCAGCGTGGTCACGTCGCACGATACGTAGATGACGCCCGGTGCGCGCAGCTTGACGATCGGTTCCATCAGATCGGGCGCGCCGGTGCGCGGCGGATCGAGAATTATGACCTCGGGACGATAGCGCGCGCGATGCAGAAAATCCGCCGTCGCCGTCGCCTTCATCGCGACGAACTGTGCGTCGCGAAATTTCAACCGCGCGGCGTTGCGCGCCGCCGCCGCGATTGCTCCCGCATCGGCATCTACGCCCGTCACTCGCGCGCCGCGCCGCGATGCGGGCAGACTGAAGTTCCCCGCGCCGCAAAACAGATCGAGCACCGCCGACGATTCGTGAATTGCCGCCATTTCCATCACGCTCGCGACCAGCTTCTGGTTCTGCGCGCGATTCACCTGGCTGAAAAAATCGGCGTCCACTTCGATCGATAATCCGGCCTCGAGCTCGATTGCGATCGCGGTATCGCCTGCCGTCGCGCGATGCGTCCCCGATCGCAGCACGATTCCCGCAATCTCGCTGTCCGATTCGAGCACGTTGCTTGCCCGCCTGAGGTCCTCTTCGGCCGCCGGCTTCTTCAGATGTGCGACCTGGACTTCGCGCGCGCCGTCGCGCACCACCTCGATCTCTTCGACTCGCTTGCCGAGCGAGCGCGCCAGATGCAGCGGCATCCGGATGCCCGGCTCGGCGACCATGCATGAATCGATCTCGACGATCGTGTTGCTGCCGGCGGAGTAAAACCCAAGCACGCCTTTGGCGCCCACCCTGAGTCGGATTCTCGACCGATAACCGAACTCCGCCGGCGCCGGTTCGACGAGTCCCGCCGGATCGATCGCGACGCCAAGCGCATGGCCCAGCTCGCGCGCGACGACTTCGCCCTTGAAACGGACTTGGGCGCCGTAGTCGATGTGCTGCCAGTCGCATCCACCGCATCGCGGGACATACGGACACGGAGCAACCCGGCGCTCGGCGCTGGCGCGGAGGATTTCGCGAATTTTCGCGACCGCGTAATCGCGGCGCTCAGAAACTATCTCGACGTCCAGCCTGTCTCCCGCCACCGCGCCCGCGACCATCACGGCTTTGCCGTCCTGACGGCCGACGCCGAAGGGCCCGAATGTCATCGCGCTGATCTCTATCTCCGCCATGCGCACCCAAGTTTATCCCCACTACGCAATTCGCGCGACGCGCCTTATAATTGATGCGCGCGCGTGGTCGCGCCATTTTATCTGCGCATTCACCGGATGACGCCCTTGGCGATCGAGACCGAACTCCGCGAACTAATCGACAGGAATTTTCCCGCTGATTCCGCCCGCCTCGTATCCGCCTTCGCCGAGCGGCTCTTCACGCGCGAGTCAGCCGACAATCAAGAGCAGGTCCCGGCCAAGAGGCGCCTTACTCTCGTGCAGTCGGCGTTCGAATTCTTTTCCGTCCGCACCGATCCCGTGATCGCGCGCGTCGAATCTGTCCCGGGCGACGACAACGACACACTCGCCATCGTCGAGACCGTGACCATCGATTGCCCGTTCATCGTCGATAGCCTGCTCGAGTATTTCCATCATCTCGGCGCCACCGTTCGCACGATGCTCCACCCGGTCTTCAAAGTCACTCGCGACAAACAAGGGCGGATCGCATCGTTCGAACAGTCCCTCTCCACCGAGCGCGGCGAGTCATTCGTTCACTCGGAACTGGAGCTAACGCCCTCACCCGAACAGGCGCGCCAAATCGAGCGCGATGTCATCTCAATTCTTACCGAGGTCCGCGCGGCGACCGGCGACTTTGAGCAGATGACCGGCCGCGCCCTGCAGATCTGCGAGGAAACCGCGTCGAACCGCGAACTGATCGAGGTCCGCGACCTCATGCGCTGGCTCGTCCACGGCAGCTTCGTGTTTCTCGGCTATAGCCGCTATCTCGTGAGCGGCGACGCCGCCGCCGCCAGATTCGTGCTCGATCCCGGCACCGAACTCGGCGTCATGCGCGAGCTCGACGAGTCGCGATTTCGCAGCTCGGTATTGCTCGATGAACTCTCACCCGCGCGCCGCAAGCTCTTCTTCGAAGGACCGCCGCTGGTGATCGGCAAGACTCGCGCCGAGTCCCACGTACATCGCCGCCGCCCGATGGACAGCGTCTCGATTCGCCGCACCGACGCATCGGGCCGCGTCGTCGCGTTCGACAATTTCGTCGGGCTGTTCACCTCCAAGGCCTACGTGGAGGAGGCGCAGCACATTCCGGTTCTGCGCGCGAAGCTGCGCGAAGTGCTGGAGTGTGAGGGCGCCGCCCCCGGCTCGCACGATTACAAGGAAATCGTTTCCGCCTTCAACAGCTTTCCCAAGGATGAACTCTTTCGCGCACCCGTCGCCGAACTGCGCGCGCAGTTGCGCCTCATCCTCGACGTTAAGAGCGTGGGCTCGGTGCGACTCTTCGTTGCGTCCGACGTGCGTCACGGCAACGTGATCGCGTTGGTGGTGATGCCGCGCGACGCCGCCTCCGCCGAGCTTGGCCGGCGCATCCAGGATACTCTTGCAGCCGCGCTCCACGGTACTTTGGTCTATTTCTACCTGGCGCTCGGCGAGGGTTACACGGCGCGCCTCCATTTCTGTTTCGTTGCCGATCCCCCAAAGGCTTCGGTCATCCGCGGCCTTGAGACCACGACCGCCGAGCTCGCCAGACGATGGGACGATCGCTTGCAGGAGCGGTTGATCAAAAAATTCGGACCCATGCGCGGACGCGCGCTCGCTGAGCGATGGGCCGCTGCGTTCAGCGCTGACTATCAGGCTGCGATCGACGTGACCCGCGCGGTCGGCGACCTCGAAGACGTCGAAACGCTAATCGCCGCCCGCCGTGATTTTATGGTCGAGGCCGGACCTGGCGCTGCCGACGGCCACGCTGGCGGCGCCGGCGACATACGGATTATGGGCCTTGGCGACGCTCCGATGCTGTCCGATCTGATGCCTACTTTGCAGAACTTCGCCATCGAGGTGTTGGCCGAGGACGCTCACGAGCTTCGCCCCCGCACGGACGGCAAAGTGACGCGCGCGTACCTGCAGGTTTTTTCTGTGCAAGGACCCGGCTCGCAGCCGTTCGAAAAATTTCCCGGCGCTGCGCTGGTTGCCGACGCGATCGCCGCCGTGCGCATCGGCGTTGCCGCAGACGATTCCCTAAACGCGCTCACTCTCACTGCCGGCCTAGCCTGGCGCGAGGTCGCTCTGCTGCGCGCGTACCTCGTCGCCGCGTTTCAAATGCGCCTGTCGCCCGCTCGTCTCGGCTTGCAGCGCGTTCTGTTGCTATATCCCGACCTCGCCAGGTTGCTATTGGAACTGTTCACCGCGCGTCTCTCGTTCGACAGTCCGGCCGCGCCGGAAAAAATCGCGGAGCTGCGCGAAGCGTATCTCGCTCGTCTCGCTGCGATCGAAAATATTGTTGACGATCGCACTGCGCGCGCGCTGCTATCGTTGGTCGAGGCGACCGTGCGCACCAATTTTTTCTGCGCGGTGCCGTCGCCCGATCCCTACATCGCGCTCAAGTTCGAAAGCGCGCGCATCACCGGGCTGCCCGACACCGCACCGCTCTACGAAATTCACGTCAACAGTCCGCGCATGGAAGGATGCCATCTGCGCCACGGGCGCATCGCGCGCGGCGGAATTCGCTTCAGTGACCGGCCCGACGATTACCGCACCGAGATCCTCGATCTGATGAAGACCCAGACCGTGAAGAACGCGATCATCGTCCCGTTCGGCGCCAAGGGTGGCTTCATCGTCAAGCCGCGACCCCGCCATCAGCCCGATCCCCACGACGGCGTCGCGGCGTACCAGACGCTGATCAACGCGATGCTCGATCTCACCGACAACCTCACCGGCGACGGCCCGCTGCACCCCGCTCGCGTCAGGGTGCTGGACAACGACGGCCCATATCTCGTCGTGGCCGCCGATAAAGGCACTGCGAGTTTCTCCGACCTCGCCAATCAGATCGCTCTCGAGCGCGGCTTTTGGCTCGGCGACGCCTTCGCCTCTGGCGGCGAGCACGGCTACGACCACAAGCAGATGGCGATCACGGCGCGCGGCGCGTGGGAATCTGCGCGCCGGCATCTGCGCGAGATGGGTCGCGATCCCGACCGCGGCGCGCCGATCGCGATGATCGGCATCGGCGACATGTCGGGCGACGTGTTCGGCAATGGCCTTCTGCGCTCGCGCAACTTGAAGCTCATCGCCGCCTTCGACCATCGCCACATCTTTATCGATCCCGACCCCGACCCCGCCGCCAGCTTCGACGAACGCAAGCGGCTCTACGATCTGCCGCGCTCGAGTTGGTCGGACTACAACCCCGCGCTCATCAGTCCCGGCGGCGGCGTCTTCCGCCGCGGCCAGAAACGAATCGACCTCAGTCCGCCGGCGCGCGCCGCGCTCGGATGCGACTCCGATGCGCTCGACGGCGAGTCGTTGATCCAGCGCATTCTGCGCGCGCCCGTCGATCTGTTTTACAACGGCGGCATCGGGACTTACGTTCGCGCCTCGACCGAGACCGACGCCGAAGTCGCCGATCACGCCAATGACGCATGCCGAATCGCCGCGCCTGACCTTCGCGCCAAAATAGTCGTCGAAGGCGGCAACCTCGGTTTCACTCAAAAGGCGCGTATCGAGTACGCGCTCGCCGGCGGGCGTATCAACACCGACGCGATCGACAACTCGGCCGGCGTCGATATGTCCGATCACGAAGTCAATCTGAAGATTCTGCTCGAGCCTGCCGTAGCCCGCGGCGAGCTCACTCGCGACGCGCGCAATCGCGCGCTTGCCGCATGCGCCGGTGAAGTCGCCGACCGTGTCATCGCTGACAATCGCGATCAGGTGCTGTCGCTCAGCCTCGAGCAGCTTCGCAGCCGCACCCACTTGACCGAGTTTCGCGACCATCTCCAGGCCATCGAGGATCGCGGCACCTTGACCGGGATGGAGCCCGTGCTGCCCGCCCGCGATGCGATTCGCGAGCGCCACTCGCGCTACCCCGGCCTCACCCGCCCCGAGCTTGCGCTGGCCGCGGCCTACACCAAGATCGATCTTATCCGGCGGCTTCAAACCACCGTGCTGGTTGACGATTCGTACCTCGTCGGACGTTTCCTGCAGCCGTACTTCCCGCCCTCGCTCGCCGAGCACTTAAGCCCCGACGCCAGCGCTCATCGCCTCCGCCACGAGCTGATCGCGACTCGCGCCGTCAATGAACTCGTCGATCTCGTCGGCTCGACTTTCGTCTTCGGCCTCGGGCGCGATCGTGGCGTCGCGGCTGAGGATGTGGTCCGGGCATGGGTGATCGCGACCGACGTGCTTTCGATTCACGAACGCGCCGCTATGCTCAAGCGCAACGCCGCGCCGCCCGCGGCCGAATCGGAGCTGGGCGCATTTCTCGCGCTCGAACGCGCATCCCGGATCGCTGCGGGGTGGGCGCTCAGCGAACTGGAACCTGCCACTTCGATCGGCGCCGCGGTGACCCGCTTCAAGCCCGCATTCGAAATGCTGTCTGGCGAGTTCGAGTCGATGCTCGCGGCCGGCGAGCGCGACCGCTTCGAGCGCCTCTATCGCGAGCTTCGGATCGACGTCCGCGACGGCGAACTGGCGCACGGGCTTGCGCGCCTGGCCTTCGCCGATCACATTCTGAGCGTGCTGAGCCTGAGTTTCGCCCGCGAAACCGAACCCGCAAAAACGGCTCGCGCGTACTTCCGCCTGAGCGCGCAACTCAACTTCACAATTCTCGAAGATGCCCTTCAATCGATTGGCGCTGACGACCGCTGGGAGCGGCGCGCCGCAAACGAACTCGCCGCTGAACTTCGCGCCGCTCGTATCGCGCTGTGCCGCGCGGTGCTCGACGCCATCGCCGACGATCCCGATATCAGTGTCGATGGATCGATCGAGCAGTTGAAGCGCGTCCGCGCCGATAGATTCGCCCAACTCGAGCGGCTCTTCGACGAACTCAAGACCCTTGCGTCCCCGAGTCTGCCCGCGATTCACGTCACGATTCGCGCCCTCTCCCGCCTGGCCGCGTGACAACGCCTTGCCGCGCCGCCTTCGCGGAGACAGGGTGAGCGGCCCTCTTCCCCTTTACCCTTCTAACAGGACGTCAGGCCGCATCTTCATCTTAACATTGGGTGGCAGGGGTGGCCCCTGGCCGTGGCGACGGCAGCGCAGTATTAAGCCGTTGGCAGGGGCCGCGCCCGCCAACGGAGCGCGGCGTTAACACTGGGTGCAGAGCTCACCCCTGGCCGTTGGCACGGGAGGCCAGTATTAAGAAACCGCGTGCCCGCGGGCTCTTCCATCGCGTAGTCGCGAAAAGATGCGCTGCGCAGATTTTCGCGTCTTCTCACTGCGGGTGCAGGGGCCGCAGCCCCTGCCGCCCACCGCGCAGGTGATTCT
>JGI20175J14863_1000202_pt1 | contig 11956 bp, 9 predicted proteins | sample NGESurdeep072012_2_FD_14863 | JGI IMG/M metagenome (IMG submission 14863)
TCTGGTCCAGACGACATGTCCCGCGGTGGCGATTTCGATATCGACTTGCCTCGCGACGGTCAGCAGCAGAAGGCTCGGGTCTTCCATACCCCATTCGACGTACGGCACCGAAAAATGAGACGCGGCAATCAGGCTGTCTCCGACTAGCCGACCCTTAACCTCCATTACGATTTGGTGTCCTGCCCCGTGAAGTGTCAGGACTCCTTGCAGCTTTGCTTGAAACTGACCGTCTGTCCCTAGCTGACCGGTGACCTGCTGAGGCGTGAAAGTGATTTCCGGATACTTTTGAACCTCGAGAACGCTGTCCTTCATACGGTTATCACGCGCACCAACGCCACTGTCACCGCTTCTGGCCTCGACTGTGATGGAGCCGCCGGCTTCGCCAGTGCCTGGATCGGCCTTGATGATTCCATGCTCAAGCTTGAACGTTCCGTGCATAGTATGGAGCGCGCCCGGCAAGCGAAACTCAATCAGTGTTTTTGACGGGTCGAGCTCCAGCGTTCCGGATCGCAATTCCGCCGCTGCAGCCTGATGCACAAGGGCCGCCATGGCGAGCACGAATACGAACGCGCGAATACTAAATGACATTTATGACGCGGCGTGCCATCCCCAATGCTTCAGTCCAGAAGCCGGTCGAGGTATGCATCAGCTTTACGACGGCATCTATAGCGTCCACGAATTCATCGAGTTGCGCCTCATTAATTGTCAGCGCGGGCGCGACCTTCAGCACCATAAAATTATTGCCGCATATTTGACTGAAGATCGCCTGGTCCCGGAACAGCCGCATCACCAGGACTTGTCCGAACATCGCGGGATGTATCCGCGAAAATGTCTCGAACAGGATTCTGAAGCGAAGTTTCTTGGGCGGCTGGAACTCGATCGCGGACATCATCCCGAGTCCCCTGACTTCCTTGATCATCTGGTACTGCGACAAGCGCGCGATCAGATGCTCGCGAAGCTGCTGCCCCAAGTGTGTAGCTCGCGCGCCCAGATTTCCGTCTTCGAGCACGTCCAGAGTGGCCAGCCCGGCTCGCATCGAGAGGCTATTCTCGCTGTAAGTCGAGGTGTGAATGATGGAACGCTTGAACGAGGTATAAACAGAATTGTAAATCGCGTCTGACATCAACACCGCGCCAGAGGGAACCAGTCCGCCGCTCAATGCTTTCGCTAGAATTACCATGTCGGGTTCGACGCCAAAGTGATGAGCCGCGAGAAAAGATCCGGTTCGATACATCCCGGTTTGGACTTCATCCAAGACGAACAGTGTGCCATAACGGCGACACAACGCTTGCACGTCTTTCAGATAGTTTGTCGGGGGTATTATTACGCCAGCTTCGGCCTGAATCGGCTCGACGACGAATGCCGCGAATCGCTTGGTGGATAATTGCTGCGCGAGTTGATCGGCGTCACCGAAAGGAACCGCCCGCGTCTCCGGAAGCAACGGGCCAAATTCCGCGGTCCAGAACGGATTATCCATCAGCGACAGCGCACCGCAAGTGAGTCCATGGAAGCCGCCGCTGGCGTAAAGTATGCCAGCCCGGCCAGAGTGAGCGCGGGCAAACTTGATGACTGCCTCGACGCCCTCGCTTCCCGAGCTGCAAAAGAAGACCTTGGATAACCTCCCGCCCGCCTGCCCACACAGGCGCTGAGCCAGCTCCCCGGCGATTTCCGGCACGTGGCCTTGGAGCATCGCCGGCCCGTTGCGATCCAGTTCCTCCTTGATCGCGCGTGCTACGCCGGGATGATTGTGGCCGACATTGTGAACACAGTAACCGGAATTGAAATCCAAAATGCGCCGACCGTCAGCGGTAGAAAGTTCCGACCCGATACAGGTCGCGTAACGCACATTCATCCCGAGAACATCGAGCAGCCGCACCCACTGAGGATTGACGTATTTTTCGTACAGTGCCTGCTGTGCCGATGAGTCTTTTGCCTCTGACATAAGGTTGATCCTCATTTCACTTGGAAGATTTGTTTCGTATCGTGTTACACTGCATGAACGATGATGATGAAGATTTCACTCCCGATAGCGTGGCTTTTTGGTCTCGCTCTGCTGATCGTGGGCTGTTCAAGCTCGCAGGAGACAGCCGCTCCGGAGGCGACTTTCTCGAGTTCTGCGAACGCGGTCAGCACCGACCCGCAAGTGAACGCGATCCTCGAGAGCTCTTGTTATGAGTGCCATTCGACCGGGGGAAGGGCTCCGTGGTATGCGGCTGTTTCGCCGACCCATCTCGCCGCCAACTCCGCGCGCGGTGTGCTGAATTTTTCCGATTGGCAGACTTACGATACTCAGAAGAGATCTGCAGCGCTGAAGAGTATCGAACACTCCGTTAGCGCTGGTTCGATGCCGCCCGGAGATTACACACTGTTCGATCATTCGGCACGCCTGACCGATGATCAGAAACAGGCGCTCCTGAAGTGGGCTTCGCAGCCCGCCGTACCTGCACATTGACGCGATCGAATCGAACCACATCGAGAATACCCTTCAGTCGTCGAGGCTCACGAAACGGATGAGTCCGGCGCCGAGCAAAATCATCCCTATGCCCACCGTTGCCGCGAATGGCCGCAACGCCGCGGACGGCGGTTGGTTGCGAATCATCAAATCGTTGAATGCCTGCATGGTCCACATCGTCGGCATCCACCGGGCGAGTTCGCGCATCCATCCAGGCTCAAAGTCCAACGGCCACCAGCATCCGCCGATCGCCGCCATCGCCATGCTGACCGTTACGCCCAACGGCATCACCGAATCGTGAGCGCGCGAAATCGACGCGACCACCAGTCCCAGCGCAGCGGCCGCGAAAGAGATTCCGACCGTCGGTATGAGCAACGCGAGAGGGTTGCGTCCAAGCGTGATTCCGAACAGCGCCCATCCGACTGCGAACAGCAACACCATTTGCACAACCCCGACGATGAAACGCGCGAATAATTTTCCGAGCAGAAGACCGGTAACCGGAGCGCCACTGACCTGAAGGCGCTTGAGGGTCCCCCAATCGCGCTCATCGAAGAGCGTCAGCGCGATTCCCAGCATCATGCCGATCAGGAGAAACGTGATGCCGAATCCGGGGACGTACTGATCGAAGGCATTCACAGCCACCGCTTCGCCCTCGATCGCGGGTTGCTCGACGAATCCAAGATCTCCGGGGAGCGTGGGCGTATGCGACGCTTGGAAGGGCTCGAGGTCGCCAATCAGATTGCCGTCGCGCAACTCAGGTCCCTTCGGAATCTTGATAGAAAATGCATCCACCGAAGCCGTTCTAGGAAGGGTTGGGTCGAACTTGGGCGCAGTCACCGGCTTGGCAAGTTCCGCCAGCTCAGTCTCAGAGATGGGCTTTGGAAAAGAGGGTAGCGGCGGAATATCCGACGCGTGGCTGCCCGCCATTGTCTTCAGCTTTGCGAGCCAATCTTCGAAAGCGCGCTGACTCGACTGCAATTGCGTCAGGTAGTTCTGAATCTCCAGCAGTATCGCCTGGCGCTGGGAGAGCTGCCGTTGCACGTCCGCCCAGGCCTGCCCCTCGCGCGTTTTTATTGTCGCTTCAGTCGCATCGCTGACTTGTTTGAGTGTGGCGTCGATCTGCGTGCGAATCGAAATTTCCAGCGCGGTCTGGGTCCGCTCGATTTGCGAGCGGACCTCCGATTGCTCCGATGTTATCTCTATCGAGAGCCGCTTGATTTTTTCGCGAAGATCCTTACCAGAGGCCTCGATTTGCACTTGCGCCGCCGTCCACGCTTGTTCGGTGACTCTTCGGCACAATTCGTCGATACGAAGTTCGAGCGCGTTGACCTCGACTCGCCTGACTGGATCGACGAATAGAATCAGCCGAGGCTGGTGGCCTGCGGCAACTGCCGCGCTGGTTCCCGCCGGAATCACCATCGCAATGGGCGTCCGGTCGCGTTGACTTACGAGGCGTCGCGCTTCAGCCGGGTCATCGAGCATTTCCAAAGTGAGGTTGCACTCCTGGTGCAGTGCTTGAATTATTCCGTGGGACGCTTCTCCGCGATCGAGGTTGACCACGGGCAGGCGAAAAGAATTCGCAACACCGCCGTACAAACTACCGAGCGAATATCCTGCAACCGTGATGATTACGACCGGCGCGAACAGCAGCATGAACAGGACAATCGGATCCTTGACCAGGAGCCGAGCCTCGTTTTGCACAGTGAGCCATATTGCACGAAGCATAGCCGACACCTTCAGAGCACTTGGTCTCGCAGCATACGGCCCGTCAGTGCGATGAAGGCGTCCGACAGATTCGGGCTATGTAAGTTGAAATCGATAACATTCACGTCCAAGGTCCGAAGCCCATGGAGCACCTCGGCGACCTGGGCGAGACTGTTCATCTCGAGGGTTGCTTTGCCTTCGATTCCGATCGCGCCTATCTCACGCACACCGGCGAGCCTGCCGAAGCGCCCCTTCGGCAACTGCCCGCGATAGGTCAGCTCGATGCGAGGCCGGCCGCCTCCGAGCGAAATCACCTTTTCGAGGTCGCCCTCGGCGACTAGTTTGCCGCGATCGATCAGTAGCACGCGCTCGCAAATGCGTTCCGCCTCCTCCATGTAATGGGTGCTGTAGATTATCGCCGCGCCGCCATCCGCGTAGCGCCTGATCCGCGCCAATATCTGTTCGCGCGATTGGAGATCGACGCCGACCGTCGGTTCGTCCAATAGCAGCACAGGAGGACGGTGAACAATTCCACAGGCGAGGTTGAGAAGCCGCTTCATTCCTCCGGAGAATCCATGCATCGGATCGTCGGCCCGGTCGCTGAGACCCACCTCATCGAGTACCCGCTTGCAGCTCTCCTTCGCGTCGTCTCGCGAGAGTCCCTGCATCCGGGCGAAATGCCAGACGTTTTGCGCGGCGCTCAGCGTTGGGTATAGCGCGAGCGATTGCGGCACCAGCCCAAGCATGCGGCCTAGCCCGCGCCGATCAGTTTTGGGCGCCTTACCATTGATCAGAACACGACCGCTATCGGGTCGAAGCAGAGTGGCAAGGATCGAAAGCGTTGTGGTCTTGCCCGCGCCATTGGGTCCCAGCAACCCGGCAATTTCACCCGGCCTCAGCGCGAGACTGACGTTGTCGAGCGCGAGACGAGTACCGTAGCTCTTCGATATTTCGATCGCCTCGAGGATTGGTGCCTCAGCCAAACTCATTTTGGTATTACGCCGCCGTCACCATCATCCGCATTGCGCCGCCCATCAGGGCGTTGAATGCCCCCGGATGCCGCATCAGCGAGTTGATTATTGCTCGCCGAACGCGAGGATGACGCGCGATCATCAACAAGCCGTTGGTGACGAACCAGTAACCGCGATAGACGCGCCGCGCCTCGCGTTCGTAAGCTTGCATGCTCTCCCGCGTGGCCCCGCGCTTGAGAATTTCAGCCAGATGCTTGCCCAGTATCAGCGCCGAGTTGAACGCGACCGACAGTCCGTCGCCGGAGATCGAATCTACGAATCCTGCTGCGTCACCGACCAGCACCATGCGATTGCTGTTGCGACGAGTCGCGGCGCGCGCCATCGGCCCGGCTCCTCTAACCGATGAAATCGCCGGGGCGTTCCCGAGCCGCGCCAGTAGGGCGGGAAAGCGGCTCGCCAGAACGGGTATCTTCGGCTGCTCGATGACTCCATCTTCCCAGACAAAATTGATTCCGACACTTTCGTCGGAGACCGGAGTCACCACCGCTTCACTCTTGGCGTCCACATAGACTTCAACGAAGTCGGTCCAAGGGCGAATTTTATAATGCTGACGTAGCGCGAACCGGCGCCGGGAGCTCGGAGCCGCCTCGAGACCGGCGGCCTTTCGGAGCGACGAGTGGAGTCCGTCTGCCGCAACGATCAGCCTTCCGAATATTTCGCCCTCGGTCGTGTACGCGACTGCTTCGCTCGAGGTCGCCTTGTAGCCATTGACCGAGCATCGATGACGTAACACCGCCCCGAGTTCCTCCGCGCGCCGGGCCAGCGCCTCGACCAGTACCGTGCGCCTGATGCCCATCCCTTTGGAAGGCATGCGCGACTGCGCCGCGGAACCGTTTTCCTGGATGAAACGAATTCCGGCGAATGGATAAGACGTCGTGTGATCGAAACGATCGGCGATCCCCAGGCGCTCGAGAGCTTTCACGCCAGGCGGCAGCACGCCTTCGCCACAAGCCTTATCCGGCGGGAAATCGTGGCGCTCGACGACTACGACGGAAAGCCCCTGTTCCGCCGCGACAATTGCGACGGCGAGCCCCGCGGGTCCGCCGCCGACTACGACGAGATCCCATATCTCGCTCGCGGGCGCCGATGCGCAGCTGGCGGCGAAAGTGCTAGCCATTCGGCGTCACCATTGCAGCAGGACCAACTCGCCGCAGAAGCCGGGACCCATCGAGAGCAGCATCCCGTAGTCGCCTGGAAGAGCGACGTTCGACTCCAGAAAGTCAGCCGCCACGAACAACACTGACGCGGAGGACAAATTTCCAATCGACGCGAGCGATTTCCACGATCGCTGCAGGCTGCATCGTGGTACTTCGAGCGCCGCCTCCATGGCCAGCAGCACTTTCGGTCCACCCGTGTGAGCGATCCAATGCTTGATGTCGCGTCGTGAAAGCCGGTACTCGTCGAGGAACAAATCCACTCCCTGACGCAGTTTATTTCGCACGAGGTCTGGAACTCCTGCCGAGAGCACGATCTCGAAGCCGGCGTCCCCGATGTGCCAGCCCATCATTTGCTCGGTGTCGTGAAAGAACATCGATCGCGAGGCGACTATCCTCGGCAAACTCGGCTCGCTGTTTTTCTCTCCTCCGTTCACGATCACCGCCGCAGCTCCATCTGCAAAAAGCCCCGAGGCGATAACGTTGGCAACCGACTGATCCTTCAGCTGGAGCGTGAGCGAGCAAAGTTCTACTGAAACAAGAAGCGCCGTATGGCTCGGGAAGGCACGCAGGTAGTCCGCAGCTCGGGCCAACCCCGCCGCTCCGCCAACGCAACCGAGACCGAAGATCGGCGTTCGCTTCACGTCGTCTCGCATCGACAGTCGATTCACGAGTTTGGCGTCGATGCCTGGCGACGCGATGCCCGTCACGGTAGTGAAAAAAATGTGGTCAACGTCCGTCGGCGACAGCCCTGCTTGCGAGAGCGCCGATAAGGCCGCTTCTTCGCCGAGTTCGGTCGCGCGTTCGATCCACTTGTCGTTCATCTTCGAGAACGAATCGAGTGCGCGATAATCCTCCATCGGGAGAGCCAGATGACGTCCGCGAACACCGACGGAGCGATGGAGCCGCTCGAAGCGAGCGCGGCCTGCGTCGCTGCCGTCCCATTCTTTCCAAAGCGCCGCGGAAATCACTTCCTGCGGATAGTAGTTTTGCGGTAGAGCGCGGCCGATCGATCGCAATACCGGGTGCTTCGTGGCCGAAAGCTGATGCCTTGCAGTGCTGTCCATCTTAATCGAGATTCCCGCGCCTCCCGACTGTCGGTCTTCTGAGCCGGCAGTCTCCTTAGAACTTCAAAGCACGATTCATGTCGTCCGCGCATAGAGGCGAGAAGCAAGGCAGCAGCGACAGGTGCACGTTCCTAGCAAACCGCCTGCCATCCGTTTACGCTGGTATCAACAGGCAATCGCGAGGCTTCTCATCTCCGCCCCTCTGCTGCGATGCCAGCTGTACAAAAATTTGAACGCAAGGGGCGAGCTTTAGGTTCAAATTTTTGAACGAAATGAGATAAGGCTCATGAATTTTGCACCACTGTCGAAATAATCTGTTCACAAAGGTGGCGGCATCGCGTTTGCTCATAAGACCGTTTCCTTCGGAGACGGACAGGCGGCGATTGTTGCCACGGCTCGATCCGTTCGGGCGGCTCGCCAAGGCTGACCAAAAATGACCGAGCATAAACCAAGCAAAAATCTCTGGGCGCTTAGTTCCCTCGCCAGCACTATGGGCGATGGCGGCGCGGACTTCGCCGCAGACGACCAAGAATCTTTTGGCCGGCAAGAATTCGTTTTTGCCTCTCTCAACCTCCTGCTGATCGGGGCGCTGTTGGCGCTCCAGGCAATTTCTAGGCTCGTCCGCGGCAGGCCTTCCGCGTCGGTCATCATCGTCCTGGCGGTTGGTCTGACGGTCCAGGCAGCTCACCTCGTCTGGCTTCGCAGGAAGAACGCAACAATTTCTCGGGGAACACGACGATTCCTCACGTTCTGGTCTCTAGGATTCAACTCGACGCTGGCGTTGGTGCTCACCTCGTTGACCATCAGGGGAGACACTGCGTACTACGCCCTGATGCTTCTTCCCATACTCGAAGCATCTTTCAGGCTCGGCCTTGGCGTCACGATCGCGGTGATCGGGCTGGCGGACTTCATCAGCTTCATGGGCGCCTATGGCCTGAAAGTCGGCGAGTACATCGAAGCAGGCGCAATGTCGGTAATTTACAGCGTGATGGGAGTGCTGGTGTGGCTCCTAGTCAACAATCTTCGCACGCGCGAGGCAAAATTCGTGCACAATCTCGAGGAACTCGAGCGCACCCGTCAGCAATTGCTCTCTGAAGAGAAGCTCGCCGCGATCGGCCGATTATCCAGGGCAATCGCGCACGAGATCCGAAATCCCGTTGCGATGATTTCCAGCTCTCTGGCGACCGCTACCCGGCCCGGTCAGGACGAAACAGAACGCGAAGAAATGTTCTCGATAGCGGCGAAAGAAGCCGTGCGACTCGAGCGGCTCACCACCGACTTCTTGGTTTACGCGCGTCCGCGTCCCGTGCAGATCGCGCGGGCAAACCTCGCCGACACGTTGAACTACGTCGCTACCGTCGCCCGCGCGCACGCGGCCAATGAAGGTGTAACGATCGATGTGACCGTCGATAGCACGCTTGAGGGGGAGTTCGATGCAAACCAGATGCATCAGGCGCTCTTGAACCTGGTGCTGAACGCAATCGATGCATGTCATCGAGGTGATTTGGTGAAGCTCAACGCTCAGATGAACGGAAATGGGACCATCCGAATCGACGTAGTCGATCCGGCTGGACCGATCTCCGCTGAAATTGTGGCGCGCATTTTCGAGCCGCTGTTTACCACCAAGCAGGGCGGCAACGGACTCGGTCTCGCGATCGCGCGCAACATCGCGCGCGCGCATGGCAGCGATATCGTGTTGAGATTCAACGAGACACGGCGGGTATGCTTTTCCATTGAGATACCGGCACACTTCCCGAGCCAATCTCTCAATTAGGGGCCACACAATGGGCAAGATACTCGTTGTAGATGACGAGCCGCATTTGCGGCGGATACTGATCTCCAATCTGAAGCAGCAACATCACGAGGTGATCGAGGCTGCCGGTGTCGACGATGCGCGAGGCGCGCTTGCGGAGTACACATTCGACGCTGTCATAACAGACCAGAAAATGGGCGATGGTGAAGGCTTGGACGTCCTGGCTGCGGCGCGGGAGGCCGATCCGACTTTGTCAGTCGTTTTTCTGACCGCGTTTGCGACCATTGAACTCGCGGTGGAAAGCATGCGCCGCGGCGCATTTGATTTCATTACCAAGCCCTTCGTTCCTGAAGTATTGCTGGCGTCAGCCACGCGCGCGATGGAGCACACGCGACTTGTGCGTGAGAACAGCAGGCTTCGCGACACGTTGGTACGCCTTGAAGGCTCATCAGAGATCAGGGGGCGCAGTCTCGCAATTCGCCAACTTCGCGAGAAAATTGCGCGCGTTGCACCAACCAACGCCACCGTTCTCGTCACTGGAGAAACTGGAACCGGCAAGGAGTTGGTCGCCCGTGCAATTCATCGCACCAGCCTGCGTGCCGAAAAGCCCCTCATCGCCGTCAATTGTGCGGCGTTTACCGAAACGCTTCTGGAAAGCGAGCTGTTTGGAAACGAGCGGGGAGCGTTCACCGGCGCGGACCGCGCGCGCGAGGGAGTTTTCGAGGCCGCAAACGAAGGCACACTTTTTCTGGACGAGGCCGCCGAAATGTCGCTGGCGGCGCAGGCCAAGCTGCTGCGGGTGCTGACAGACGGGCTAGTCACGCGACTCGGATCAAGCAACCCCCGCCACACCGATGTGCGGCTGCTGGTCGCGACCAACAGGGATTTGAAGCGGCGGGTACAGGAGGGCCGTTTTCGCGAGGACCTCTACTACCGGCTGGCTGTAGTTCCGCTCACGGTTCCTGCTCTGCGCGATCATCGCGAGGATATACCCGAGCTTTGCGCCCTCTTCCTGGTGCAAGCTGTGCGCGATCTGAACACGCCACCTCGCAGAATCAGCGCCGAGGCGATGCGCACGCTCCTCAGCTACGATTTTCCCGGTAATATCCGTGAACTTCGTAACCTTATCGAGCGCGCATGCATTCTCTCAACTGAGGAGGAAATCACTCCGGAGAACTTCCCGGTATCAACGCCTCGCAGCGCAAATGGCGTCGCGCCCCGCAGCTCCGCCGAGATCACTCCCGACCAGCTCGCCGAGATGATGCCCGAGACGCACAATCTTCGAGAGTTCCTCGCCTCGCTGGAAAAAGCGGTGATTCAGCGCGCGCTGAAAATAACCGATGGCGCACAGGCCGAAGTCGCGCGCCGGCTTGGAATGTCGCGAAGCGATCTTTCATACAAGCTCGGCAAGCACCGCATCAAAGATGCGGCGGGTTGAAGGTTAGTTCGTAGTTAACGCATCTGGGTATCACTGATTCTGGATTTGCTCGAGAACGAATCGCTCAAGAGTTTGGTTACGGCGGGGCAAGTCTACCTATTTTGGAGTAGCGTCGAATCCGTGGCGGATGCTCAGAGGTACCCATACGCGGCGCGTTCCCTCGTCGAGTACCGACAAAGCGCAGTTGCGACTCTTAGCCTGGGTGAGAAACGTTATCGACTCTCGCGCCTCGAAGTGATTTCCGGGTCGCTCGCGCCATGATCGGCCGCCAACGTCGAGTGGCGCTGAGCGATCGCTGCCGCGCGGCGAAGATTCAGTCTGTTGTCTTATCGCTTCGAGCAAACTCTCGACTCGGTCGATCCGTTTGTTTAGATCTGTCTTCACAGTGTAACGTAGGTGGAGCATAAGTGAATCTATGGCCCATTGTGGTCCGCAAAAACTCAACTACACTCATGCAGCGCGGGCCAAGAGGTTGTACTCGTGGTGAAGTCCGTTCAATACAGGACGCGCCACAACTCGGCTTGATCGGTCGAAACGATGCCTCTGACGTTGCACATGCACGGGGAGATTTAGGGCGGACTACTTCAGCTCCGATTCGAACACCAACCCCGCCCCCAATTGCAACGCGAATGCCGACCCCTGTCTGGCGGCGTATGACAAGGGCATCGAGAGCGTGGCGGAGGAAAATTTACAGCTCGATGCGGAGCACAAAAAGGGAGATATAGATTGTGAACAACAATCTGGCCCTGGTTTCACCGCCTGCGAAGCAGCTCTTCACAAGAAGTTCGACCCGATCAGATAGTCGTACGCCACTTCGCTTTCGTTGTCGGCGAGCTGCACGATCTTTCGCCCCGTGTCGATCGAGGTCGCCTCGCCGAGAATCACGTATGCATTGCGCTGGCGGCGCACGATCCGTCGTATTGGCGACGCGATGTCGCTGGGATTCAGCGCCGCGGTCGCGACCTGGTAGAGCAGCTGCTGAAACAGGTGATGGTTACGTCGGTCAACGATTGTCAGTCGAACCGGTGCGCGCTTAAGCGCCCGCGCGGCCGCGATTCCGCCGAATCCGCCGCCGATGAACTCAACATCGATGCGAGCCGATTGCCTTCGATATTCAAGGTCGCCGAAGCCTGGATTCAAAGCCTGCGGTCCGAAGCGGAAGCTGCATCAGCACTGATCCGGCTGATCGAACGCGTTCGACTCAAGCAGGACGGCATCGACGTTTCAATCAAATTGCCGGTCCTATCCAATGAAGGGCGGGATGCCGCGACTCCGAACGAACTTGCGCTAGCTCGATTCGTCCCGATGCGGATGAAGCGGCGCGGCGTTGAGATGCGGCTGATCATTGATGGTGACG
>JGI20175J14863_1000204_pt1 | contig 11922 bp, 11 predicted proteins | sample NGESurdeep072012_2_FD_14863 | JGI IMG/M metagenome (IMG submission 14863)
TTGGCGCGCGCGAAGCGGACGGAATTCAAGAGCTTCTGCACCTGCAGCAGCGGACCGATATCGATATCGAGGATGGCGGCGTGGATGCCCATCCCGCCCGCGGTGGTCTTGGCCAGCCGGTCGTGCTCATTCCATGAGTCCGGCACGCTGCGGCTGAACGCGATCATGCGCTTGAGCGCCTCGATCTTGCGCTCCATCGTCAATTTAGCGTCGCCGGTGGTCACCTTGGCTTTTTGCCGCAGCGCCGCCAGCAGGCGGGTGCCGGACTCCGCCAGGATCGAGACCGAATTGGTGCTGAGCAACTGGTTGTAGCCGATAGCGGGCGAGATCGCGTGCGGCCTGGTGGCCGACACGCCCGCCTGCATGTCGTAGGTGCCGTTGCCGCCGGTCTCGAAGGCGTAGACGCCGACGATCTGATCGCGCGTCAGGCCGGCGGCGGCCGCGGCCTTGGCATAGGCGCGCTTGAAGTCGAGCTCGCTGGGCGGGCGCTGCGGCACGAAGCCGTATTGTTCGGCGGCGGCTTTGAGAAAATCGGCGACCAGCGGGATCGGCGGCCGTTCGCTCGGCTCGGGGCCGGGGGCTTCGGGATTGATTGGGCGCGGCGGCCCCGCATAGAGCGGCGGCTGGCTGAGCACATAGTCGGCGAGCTGGATCGGCAGATGGTCGCGGCGCTTGGCATTGCGCACGTGGCGCTTCTCGATGACGGCATTCCAATAGGCGTCGGCTTCCGCATCGTAGGCTTGCCGCGCCTGAAGATATTGCGCGAGCTTGGCCTGGTAGTCGGCGGCCGACATCGCGGCCGGTGCGTTGATTTGGGCATAGGCCGGCTGCACCGACGCCAGTATGGCGGCGGTCAATGCGATCACGGCCTTACGCGTGAAATGGCGGAGCATGTCGGGCTGTTGTCGGCGATTTTTTTCGATTCGGCTATGTCACAAAATAACGCGCCGCATTTGCGGCGCGTAAAGGGGGTAGGGGACAGAAGCAGAGCCTCGAAAATCGGGTCCTAGCGGATGATCGCGCCTTCGCGGTCGGTGAATACCACCGGTCCGCCGGCCTTGATCACGGTCGGCGCCTGCGCGGTCAGGATATCGGTGCCGAGATTAAACTGTTGCGCGGCGATGCCGATCACCGAGATCAGCAGCGCGGCGGCAAGGCCAACCACCACGATCTTCAGGTGGGTGGTACGGTCAGCGGTGTACATCGACCAGTTCATGGCAGCCTCCAAGGTCATAGCCATTCGTCGGGCCGGCCTGGTGAAAGGTTCACGAGGTTTCGCGGGGCTAACGCAGGTATGGGTGGAGGGTTCCAAAGGCCGCATCACGGATCGTTGAAACCGCGGTGAAAGGCGCGGTTTTGACCCTGAAATGGCGGGAATTTGGCGGCCGGCGGGTAATGACCGGCGCCTGGTCTCAGTCGGTCCGACTCAGCTGGTGTTCCTCGGCGATGCGCTCGAAGGATTCCGAGATGCTCTTGATGCGGTAGGCCAGCCGGTTATCGTTCTCGACCGGCAGCGGACGGACGATCTTGTATTTGCCGCGCGAGGCCGCGTTGCCGAAAGTCGGCTCGTAATAGACGTTCTGCCCGGTTGAATATTTGTGCGTCATGACGCTTCTTGGCGCTCCTCGGCGGCGGCCATTAGCGGGCCGGGCTCTAGCGCAAACGCCCGGCGCAAAGCCGGGCGCTCGCCGTTCGTAATGATGCGAATAAGATGGTCAGGCGTTCGCTAGATTGGACGCCGCCTGCTTGCCGCGCTCGGTCACGATTTCATAGGTGAGGCGCTGGCCTTCGTTGAGTGTGCTCATGCCGGCGCGTTCGACCGCGCTGATGTGCACGAACACGTCCTTCGAGCCGTCGCTCGGCGTGATGAATCCGAAACCCTTCTGGGTATTGAAGAACTTGACTGTGCCTGTGGCCATGGCGGCCTCCTTGCGTCGGTTGCTGCGTGAGATGCGCACAAACGCTCATCGTCTGTGCGCTTCGACATCCGAGTTTTTTGGGATGACTTGTTGAGCGCCCAAAAACGGGCAGCGTTGCAAGGCAGAACCGAAAACCTGGCTGCAGCTGGTGGAATACGCTAATTGCGNAGAACCGTCAAACGTGCGCGCGTTCAGCTAGCGCGCTTGGTCAACGGGTATTCCGCGCTGTCGTAAAGCGCGCGGATGTCCTTGTGGCCAAGCCGCTCTTCGTCGATCTCGATGAAGGCGCCGAGCAGCAGCGGCTCGGGCAACTCCTCGACGGCAAAGCGGATGGCATCGGCGGCATGATCGAAGCGGCGNTANTTGACCTTATTCACGATCTTGCGATTGCGCGATGGAAACAGCTCCGCCGGCGCATTGAAATCAAATTTATCCATGCCGCTCTCCAATGANCTTGCTCGCGCTGAATGCATAAAACTCATAGTCGTATATGGGCATGAAGAAGCATTTTTGCCAGGGCTAAGCTGCGGCTAGTCGGTTTATGGTCAAGACGCCGTCTATCGCCGACGCTTTCCGGCGAAACGCAGCTAAAGCTCGACTTTTTGACCGATAAAGGGCAAGAATTGCGCAACGCCGGTACCGCCGAAACGGGCGCGCGGGCGCCAGAGCGCTGCCATGGGAGTGGGAATGCTTCGTCCGAATACAGCGAATACGCCGGCAATCTTCCATTTTGTGATGATCAAGCCGTCGCATTACGACGACGACGGCTATCCGATCCAGTGGCTGCGCTCGGCGATCCCGTCCAATACGCTGGCATGTCTCAATGCCTTGGCGGAGGACGCCAAGCGCCGGCACGTGCTGGGACCGGGCGTCGATATCCGGCTGCACACTTTCGATGAAACCAACCGGCGGGTTAAGCCCAACCAGATCATTCGCATGATCCGCCGCGCCGGCGGCCGCGCGCTGATCGGTCTGGTCGGCGTGCAGTCGAACCAGTTTCCGCGCGCCGTCGATCTGGCGAAACCGTTTCTCGAGGCCGGATTGCCGGTCTGCATCGGCGGATTCCATATCTCCGGCTGCATCGCCATGCTGCCGGAATTGCCGCGCGACATCAAAGCGGCGCAGGACCTTGGCATTTCGTTCTTCGCCGGCGAAGCCGAGGAACGCCGGCTCGATCAGGTGCTGCGCGATGCCTGGAACGGCGAGCTGGCACCGCTCTACAATTACATGGACAATCTGCCGGCGCTCGCGGGCGAGCCACCGCCGTTTCTGCCCCGCCAGCACGTCAGCCGGACGTCGGGGTCGCTGTCGAGCATCGATCTCGGACGCGGCTGCCCGTATCAGTGCTCGTTCTGCACCATCATCAACGTGCAGGGGCGCAAGAGCCGCATCCGCTCGGCCGACGACCTGGAACATATCGTGCGGGAGAATTACGCGGAAGGGATCAAGCGTTTTTCATCACCGACGATAATTTCGCCCGCAACAAGGATTGGGAGCCGCTGTTCGACCGCATGATCCAGATGCGGGTCGGCGAGGGGATGAATATCGGCTTCACCATCCAGGTCGACACGCTCTGCCACAAGATCCCGAACTTCATCGAGAAGGCGACTAAGGCGGGCGTGCGGCGCGTGTTCATCGGGCTCGAGAATATCAATCCGGACAATCTGATCGCCGCCAAGAAACGCCAGAACAAGATCACCGAATACCGCGAGATGCTGCAGATGTGGCGCAACCACGGCGCCATCACCTATGCCGGCTACATCCTCGGTTTTCCGGCCGACACCAAAGAATCGATCGCGCGCGATATCGAGATCATCAAGCGCGAATTGCCGGTCGATATCCTCGAGTTTTTCTTCCTGACGCCGCTGCCGGGATCGGAAGACCACAAGATTCTCGACGCCAAGGGAATCTGGATGGACCCGGACATGAACAAGTACGACCTCAATCACCGGGTCTCGCATCACGGCACGATGTCGGACCAGGATTGGGAGGAGGCCTATCGCGCGGCCTGGCACGCGTTCTACACGCCCGAACACATCAACACGATCCTGCGCCGCACCTGCGCCAGCAAAATTGGCCGGCCGGGCACGACGCTGTCGACCATCCTGTGGTTCTATTTGATGATCCTGTTCGAGGGCGTGCATCCGCTCGAAGGCGGCGCGCTGCGCCTCAAATTCCGCCGCGACCGGCGCAGCAGCATGCCGCTGGAAAACCCGATCGTGTTCTATGCGCGCTATTGGGGCGGCACCGCACTGAAGTTCTGGAATTACGCGCGCGTTTATCTGCGCTGCAAGGCCATGCTCACCGCGGCGCTCAAAGCACCGGACCGCTGGAGTTATTCTGACTTGGCCATCGCGCCACCGCAGGCCGACGAATTCGATGCGCTCGATCTCTACCATGCCACCACCGGCGGCGAGGACGCGCTTAAGCGCAAATATCGCGACGAGGCCATCCGCGCGCACACGACGCACGAGCCGGCCGAAACCGTCGCCGCGGCGGAGTAAGTATCCTCAGATACTGGCGACGGCACCGTGCGCAAGTTCTGGAACTACGCGCGCGTTTATCTGCGCTGCAAGGCCATGCTCACCGCAGCGCTCAAGGCACCGGACCGCTGGAGCTATTCTGACTTGGCCATCGCGCCGCCGCAGGCCGACGAATTCGATGCGCTCGATCTCTATCACGCCACCGCCGGCGGTGAGGCCGCGCTCAAGCGTAAATACCGCGACGAGGCCATCCGCGCACACACGACGCACGAGCCGGCCGAAACCGTCGCCGCGGCGGAGTAAGTATCCTCAGATACTGGCGACCGTCTTCAGCCGCGCGCGCGGGTGGATTTCGCCTTGCGAGACCACCGGCGTCTGCGCCCGGAAGCGCTCGACGATGCCGCGCACGAACGGCCGGATGCCGGCCGAGGTCACCAGCACCGGCGCCTCGCCTTCGCGCGCCGCTTCCTCGAATTTCTCGCGCACCAGCGTGATGAATTCCGACAGCTTGGAAGGCTGCATCGCCAGCGTGCGGTCGTCGCCCTGGCCGACCATCGACTCGGCGAAGGCCTGCTCCCATTTGGCCGACAGCGCGACCAGCGGCAGATAGCCGCCGTGGCTGCTGTGCTGCGCGCAAATCTGGCGCGACAGCCGCGCCCGCACATGCTCGGCCAGCATCACCGGATTGCGCGAGCCGCCGATGCCGTCGGCGATGCCTTCCAGGATGGTGGCGAGGTCGCGGATCGACACGCGCTCGGCCAGCAGGATCTGCAACACGCGCTGGATGCCGGAGACGGTGATCAGCGACGGCACCAGGTCCTTGAGCAGCTCGGCCTGCTCCTTCGGCAGCTCCTTGAGCAGCTTCTGCACTTCGCCATAGGAGAGCAGCTCCGCCATGTTGTTTTTGAGCAGTTCGGTCAGATGCGTGGACAGCACGGTGGCGGCGTCCACCACGGTGTAGCCCTTGAGCGTGGCGTCTTCCTTGACCGCGGCGTCGACCCAGGTGGCCGGCAGCCCGAAGGTCGGCTCGGTGGTGTGGGTGCCGGGCAGCTTCACCTGGCCGCCGGCCGGGTCCATGACCATGTACTGGCCGGCCCAAACCTTGCCGCTGCCGGCCTCGACTTCTTTGATCTTGATGACATAGGCGTTGGCGTCGAGCTGCACATTGTCGAGGATGCGCACGGCGGGCATCACGAAGCCCATCTCGGCCGCCAACGAACGGCGCAGCGCCTTGATCTGCTCGGTCAGCCGGTCGGTGCCGTCGGGCGAATTGACCAGCGGCAGCAGCGCGTAGCCGAGCTCGACCTTGAGGTCGTCGATCTTGAGCGACGCGGAAATCGGCTCGTCCGCGGCTTCGGTTTTGGCGGCGGCATCCGCTTTCCTGGCCTCGGTCGCGGCGGCGAGCCTGGTGCGCTTGTCGATGATGTAGGCGAGCGCGCCGGCGCCGCCGCCGAGCGCGAGGAACGGCAGCATTGGAATTCCCGGCAGCAGCGCCATCACCACCATCACCGCGCCCGACATGCCGAGCGCCTTCGGGTAGCCGGAGAGCTGCTTGAGCAGCGCCTTGTCGGCCGAACCCAGGATGCCGGCTTTCGACACCAGCAGGCCGGCCGAAGTGGAGACGATCAGCGCCGGGATCTGCGTGACCAGCCCGTCGCCGACCGTGAGGATGGTGTAGGAATGCGCGGCGTCGGCAAAGCTCAGACCTTGCTGGGCGATGCCGATGATCATGCCGCCGATGACGTTGATGAACACCACGAGCAGGCCGGCGATGGCGTCGCCGCGCACGAATTTGGAGGCGCCGTCCATGGCGCCGAAGAAGCCGCCTTCGTCCTCGAGCTTCTGGCGGCGGCGGCGCGCCTCCTTCTCGTCGATCAGCCCGGCCGACAGGTCGGCGTCGATCGCCATCTGCTTGCCCGGCATGGCGTCGAGGTGGAAGCGCGCGGCCACTTCCGCGATGCGGCCGGAGCCCTTGGTGATGACCACGAAGTTCACGATCACCAGGATCGTGAACACGATGATGCCGATCACGAAATTGCCGCTCATCACGAAATTGCCGAACGCCTCGATGACGTGGCCGGCGGCGTCGGTGCCTTCATGGCCGTGCGCGAGAATGAGGCGGGTGGAGGCGAGGTTGAGCGCCAGCCGCAGCATGGTCGCGATCAGCAGCACGGTGGGGAACGAGGAAAATTCGAGCGGGGCCTGGATGAACAGCGCCGTCATCAGGATCAGCACCGAGATGATGATCGAGATGGCGAGCGCGAGATCGAGCAGGATCGGCGGCAGCGGCAGGATCAGCACGACCAGGATGGTGAGCACGCCGACGGCGAGCGCGATGTCGCCGCGCTTCATGAACGCGCCGATCTCGCCGAGGCCGGGTAGTTTGATGGCGCTGGTCGCTGCTGCCGGTGCGGCGGTGATGTCGCTCATGCCTGCAATCTTGCTGGGCGCATGATCTGCTCCGAAAACCGGTATCCACTTTTCGGGATCATGCGCTCCACTTGCCGCCACGCCCCCGGCGGCTCGGACTCGAAGGACAATACGAAAGTCATCAAACCGGAACTGGGCACCGTTGCCGGTGCCGGAATACAGAGCCGTGGTGGGTGATTACCCCTTACCCCGGCAATATTTGCCCATTTTATGGTTAGCGGCGGGTTAATTCCGGGGTCGAAACGGCCCTAAAAACGGACGGTTCTCTCCCCGGGGACAGGGAGAGGACCTCACGGCGCCGCGCGGTCGCCGCCCGGGATACGGCCGAGCGCGGCGGCGATCAGGCTTCGGTTGGCGTCGAGGTCCATCGGGTGCCGTGCGCGGCGTCAATGTGGCTATTCGCGCTTCCAGACCTCGGTGCCGATCTCGTGGCCGCCGGCATAGGTCCACACTCCGGTCCAGTTTTCGCCGGAAGCGCCATATAGCGCGAGGCCAGTGTCCCCTCTGTTGGATTTGTAGGACACGGCGATGAAATCCTTGTTGCCGATGCCGGTGCCGACATAGCGCCTACTGCCAACGATCCAGATCACGCGATAGGTCTGGCCGGCTCTTTCGACCGACACAGTGCCTCTGTATTCGCTGGTGCTGCCGGGATTGGTCCCTTGGACAAAATATTGGCCGACCGGGTCGGCAAAGGCAGTTACGGCGCTCCAGAGCAGAGTAGCGGCGGTGACGGCGAATAGATGGCGCATGATTGCCCCCCAGAGCCGGCGCGACAGCCGCCCGGCTATTTGCCGAGTGACTTTATGGCTTTGCCGGACGGCCGACAATTGTATCGCAGGCGCCGGTCGCTAGGTATCGAGGGCGGGAAATTCGTGGCGGCCATCCGGGCCGAGCGGGAGCGGATCGACTTGCGTGACCGCCTTCAGATCGAGATCGCCATAGAGATGCGGAAACAGCTTAGCCCCACGCGAGGGCTCCCATTTGAGCCGGTCGCCGAGCGAGGCAGTATCCACGCGCAGCAGCACGAGATCGCGCTGGCCGGCGAAATGTTTCTCCGCGGTTTCGGCCACCTGCGCCGCGTTGAGAAATGAATGAAGCCGTCGTGCAGGTCGATCTCGGAGCCGCGGAACACGCCGGCGCGTTCGGCCTCGCGCCAGAGCGCGGCGGGGCATATTTTGTAGACTGTGAACATGCGTCGTGGCTGCGAGTTTTTTGAACGCGGACTTTTTACTCTGTCATGGCCGGGCTTGTCACCGAAAGTCGCGTATACCCGACTTTCGGCAATCTAAATTTGCGCAACTCGGGCAAGCCCGAGTTGCGATGCCATCTCGCTTAGGGACGCTCGGTGCACACCTAAGCGGGATCACCGGGACTCGCGCTTCGCGCGGCCCGGTGATGACAATAACTTACGCCGCGCCGCGCATTTCCGTGCCGCCATTCGGCGGCGGGATCGGCGCGCCATCAGCGGCATATTCGTTGAGCTTGTTGCGCAGCGTGCGGATCGAGATGCCGAGGATATTGGCCGCATGGGTGCGGTTGCCGAGGCAGTGCTTGAGCGTCTCCAGGATCAGGTCGCGCTCGACCTCGGCGACGGTGCGGCCGACCAGATTGCGCGTGACCTGCTCGGCCGTTATGGCGGCGTGCGCGACGGCGCCGGAGCCGCGCACGGAATCGAGCCGCGCGCCGTCGGGCGAGAGGATACCGTCGATGCCGATCTCCGGGCCGCTCGAGAGCAGCACTGCGCGGTGCAGCGTATTCTCCAGCTCGCGCACATTGCCCGGCCAGCGGTTGACGTTGAGCGCGCGGCGCGCTTCCGCCGACAGCGGACGCACCGGCAGGCCGTTGGCCTCGGAATATTTCTTGGCGAAATACTGCGCCAGCTCGGCGATGTCGGACGGGCGCTCGCGCAACGGCGGGATTTTCAGGTTCACCACGTTGAGGCGGAACCAGAGGTCCTCGCGGAACTTGCCCTCGCGCACGGCGTCGGTGAGGTTGCGGTTGGAAGTGGCGACGATGCGGATATCGACCGGCACCGGTTTGCCGCCGCCGACGCGGTCGATCAGGCGCTCTTGGATTGCGCGCAGCAATTTAGCCTGCAGGCGCACGTCCATCTCGGAAATTTCGTCGAGCAGCAGCGTGCCACCATTGGCCTCCTCGAACTTGCCGATGCGGCGCCCGAGCGCGCCGGTGAAGGCGCCTTTCTCGTGGCCGAACAGCTCGGACTCCAAGAGGTTCTCCGGGATCGCCGCGCAATTGACCGTGATGAACGGCTTCTTGGCGCGTTGCGAGCGCGCATGCAGGTAGCGCGCCAGCACTTCCTTGCCGGTGCCGCTTTCGCCGGTGATCAGCACGGAGGCATCCGAGCCGGCGATCTGCTGGGCGAGCTTGACCACGCTTGCCATCGCGTCGTCGCGATAGATCATCTCGCGCCGGTCGTCGGTGACGGCCGCGAGCACCGCCGCGATCAGGTCGGGATCGGGCGGCAGCGGGATGTATTCCTTGGCGCCGGCATGGATGGCGTTGACCGCCGCGCGCGCGTCGTTGGTGATGCCGCAGGCCACGATCGGAACGTGGATGCGCTCGGCGTCGAGCCGGTTCACCAGATCGCGGATGTCGAGGCTGACGTCCACCATCAGCAGGTCGGCGCCGCGGCCGGAGCGCAGCACGGCGAGCGCCTGCTCGTTGCTTTCGGCATGGGTGACGCTGGCGCCCTTGTCCATCGCGATCTTGCTCGCGGTGGTGAGCTGGCCTCCGAGCGTGCCGACGATTAATAGGCGCATGGGTTACTTCCCTTGTTGAGCTTATTGCGAGGAGGGAAGGGCGAATGACGAATAGCGAGTAGCGAATAGAGAGAAAGCAGGTTCTCCCTATTCGCTATTCGCCACTCGCTATTCGCTAATCTCCTCATCAATTCTGTTCCGCCTTGATGATTTCGGTCATGGTCACGCCCAGCTTGTCCTCGACCAGTACCACTTCGCCGCGCGCGACCAGGCGATTATTGACGTAGATATCGATGGCCTCGCCGACCTTGCGGTCGAGCTCGAGCACGGCGCCCGGCCCGAGCTTGAGCAGGTCGCCGACCGGCATGCGGGCGCGGCCGAGCACCGCCGACACCTGCACCGGCACGTCGAACAGCGCCTCCAGGTCGGCAGCGCCGCGGTTGACCGTTTCGCTATCGCCCGCGGCCAAGACGCCGGCGTCCTCGACGGTCTGCACTGTGCTGCCGCCTTCCAGGTCGGGGAGCGGCACTTTGCTGTCATTGTCACTCATCGCGTCGGTCTCCAAAATTCCTAATTCCCATTTTCATTGCGCATGATCTTTTCCGAAAATCGGTTTCCACTTTTCGGGATCATGCGCTGCTGGTGCGCGCCGCCACGTAGCGGGCGACCACGTCATCGATCGTCGCAAGGGTCGCGGCGCGGTCGCGGGCGACGCCGCCATCGGCCCATTCGATGCGGCAGTCGCCGGGCGCCATGGCCGGATCGGACAGCACCACCAACCGGCCCTCGAAACCGCGCGCACCGGCGATCTCCTCGAGCTTGATCTTGGCCGGCTCAAAGGCCTCGGCGCCGATATGCACGACGACGTGCGGCGCCTTCACCAGATGGTTGAAGGATTCGGTGGCCAGCGCGGAAATCTCGGCGAACGGTTCGCGCGCGATCAGTTCGGGCGCGAGCTTGCCGGCAACCGCGACCGCTACTTCCACCGCTTCGGTCTCCAGCCGCGCCTCGATGCCGGCGAGCGCCTTGTCGAGTCGCTCCATTCCGTCGGCGATCAGTCCGAGGGCACCGTTCTGCGCTTGCTCCTGGCCGGCGGCAAAGCCCTTGCGATAGGCCAACGATTCGGCGTCCGCGCGCCGGCGCTCGGCCTCGACCAATGTAATGGTCGGCGACTTATCGCCGGAGGAGAAATCCTCATCGAACAGGTATTTGGCGGTCGCTTTCATTCATTTGCCCGTTTGCGCATGATCTTTTCCGAAAACCGGTTCCCACTTTTCGCAGATCATGCGCGTCAGTAAATCAACTCTTCGTCGCCGCGGCTCTTGGTGATCAGGATTTCGCCCTTGGCCGCAAGGTCCTTGGCGATATTGACCAGCAGCGTTTGCGCCTCGTCGACGTCGCGCAGGCGCACCGGACCCATTGATTGCATCTCATCCACCAGCATCTTGGCGCCGCGCGTGGACATGTTGCTGAAGAAGAACTGGCGCACCTCTTCGGAAGCGCCCTTCAGTGCGATCGCCAGCTTGTCCTTGTCGAATTTTCGCATCAGCGTCTGCGCCGAACCGCTGTCGAGCTTGACCAGGTCGTCGAAGGTGAACATCAGCGCCTTGATGTGCTCGGCGGAATCCGGGTTTTCCCCTTCCAGCGCGGTTAGAAAGCGCGTTTCGGTTGCCCGGTCGAAATTATTGAAGATCTCCGCCATCTCCTCGTGGGCGTCGCGGCGGCGGGTCTGCGACAAGTTGGACATGAATTCGGTGCGCAGCGTCTCTTCGAGCCCCTCGATCACTTCCTTCTGGACCGCTTCCATTTTCAGCATGCGGCTAATCACGTCGAGGGAGAAGTCCTGCGGGAGAACTGCCAACACGCGCGCGGCAAGTTCTGGGCGCATTTTGGTCATCACCACCGCCACCGTCTGCGGGTATTCATTCTTGAGATAGTTTGCCAACACGTCTTCCTGGACGTGGGCCAGCTTCTCCCACATGTTGCGGCCGGCGGGTCCGCGGATATCGTCCATGATGCCGCCGACGCGCTCCTTTGGCAGGTATTGCTGCAGCAGGCGCTCGGCGACGTCGTAGCTGCCGAGGATGCCGCCCGAGCCCGACATGAGGGACACGAATTCGAGCAGCAGTTCCTCGACCGACGCGGCGTCGATGGTTCCCAACGACGACATCACGGTCGAAATTGCGCGCAGTTCGTCGTCCTCAAGCAGGCTAAAAATCTTGCCGCCGTAGCGCTCGCCGAGCGAGAGCATGAGCACCGCCGCTTTTTCCGGACCCTTAAGCTTGCGCCGACCATGATTGACCTGCGGACGGCTGGCGAGATCGGCCATCAGACCGCCGATGTCTTGGCGGCTCGCGGCGGCGGCGG
>JGI20175J14863_1000205_pt1 | contig 11916 bp, 8 predicted proteins | sample NGESurdeep072012_2_FD_14863 | JGI IMG/M metagenome (IMG submission 14863)
CGACGCCCCGGAGCGGATCCAGACCTTCCTGCTTGAGCTCGACCTGATCGTGACCGAGGGGGCTGCCGCACGCCGTGACCGTCATGCTGACCGCTGGCATCGCCGGCGGGTACACAACCTGGTCGACCTGGGCCTGGGAGTCCCTCGCGCTGGGCGAGGACGGCTCCCTGGTGGAGTTGACAGCCCACATCGCCGGCAGCCGGGTGGTGGCCTGGCCGCGGCCGACGCCGCCCGCGGTGCCCCCCGAGGTGATCGTTGTGCGGCTGGTGTCCGCGACACGCCGTCCGACCGTGCTCTACGGGCACCACGATCGCGACGGCAGGCTCGCGACAAAGGGCCCGCGACGCACTTCCGGGCGGCAGCCAGTCTCCCCCCACGGACTTCCGGCGGCGACGGGCTAGCCGACGGGCTAAGCGCCCGTTGTCGCCAGGCGCCCGTCGGCCAGCGCGGCGCGGTCTACGTCGTCGAGCGTGCTGACCACGATGTCGGCGCCGGCGGCGGCCAGCAGGTCCGCGTCGTCGGCCCGCGCGATGCCAATGGCGGCCATGTGACCGGCCTTGGCTGCCTCGATCCCGGCGGCGGCGTCCTCGATGACCATCGCCCGCTCCGGCTCGACCGCCAGTAGGCCGGCCGCCGTGAGGAACATCTCGGGATGCGGCTTCCCGTGAGCGAAGTCCCGACCGGAGACGTCGGCGTCGAAGTACTCCAGCAGGGTGAGACCGGGCCGCAGCGAGGGCGAGGAGATGCCGTGCTCCGCGGCGAACGTGTCGAGCCGGATCTTGCTCAGGAACAGCTGCGCGTTCTTCGACGACGACGCGGCCGCCACCCGGATGCCGTCGTCCTTGACGGCAACGATGTATCGCAGCGCATCGGCGTAGGCGGTGAAGTCACCGGCCTCGATCAGCCGGATGACCATTGCCTGCTTATGCGCGGCGTACTCGACGACGCGTACGTCGCGATCGGGCACGTGAAAGTAGTCCAGAGCGGCCCGGGCGCCGTTCATGCGCGGCTTGCCCGAAATCTCCTGCTGGTAGACCGAGGCGGTAAAGGCATCCGGCGACCAGGTCGTGGAGTCGCGGATATCGCTCCATTCCGATTCCATCAACTCGCGCAGCGACTCCCGCCACGCCTTCTCGTGGGGCGAGTCGACGAGTACGCCGTCGACATCGAAGATCGCACCCTGGAACCCGGTGGACATTCGTTCCTCCCTCAAGCCTGGATGTCCTGCTGCCCGACCCGCTGGGCCGCGGGGAGGGTGAACGAGGTGCGCTCTCCGGCGGAGAGCTCGCGAATGTCGTCGCCGACAGCGACTGTGATCGGGCGGCTGCCGCCCTCCGCGTGGGCGGCCAGCGTGAGTTCGCCGCGGGTCAGGGTGATCTCTAGCGGGGTCCGACGGAACTGCATCGAGAACGACAACTCATCCAGCTGGTCGGGCAACCGGGGGTCGAATGCCAGTACCCCGTCGCGGATCCGCATCCCGGCGTGACACCACTGAACCAGGTCGAGGGTTCCCGCCATGACGCCCATGTGGATCCCCTCCTTGGTGGTGCCGCCCTGGATGTCGCCGACGTCGCTCTCCAGGGCGAACAGGAACCGCTGCCACGAGGCGTTCGGGTCCAGGGTTGCCAGCACCCCACCATGGGTGACGAAGCTCAGCGTCGAGCCGTGCGACGTTCGCCGGTCGTAGTAGGCGATGTTCTTGCGCGCCAGGTCGGGGGAGTGGTCGTACCCCAGCCGCTCGAAAAGCCGCCGCAGCTCGTCGCCAGCGAACAGGAAGAAGAGCATCACCGTGTCGGCCTGCTTGGCCAGCTTGTAGCGGTCCGGGTCGTCGCCCTCGGCGCGCAGGATCCGGTCGAGCCGCTGGATGCTGCCGTACTTGGCGCGGTAGGCCTCCCAGTCAAGCTCCGCCAGCTCTTCGTATCCCTCGAACTGACTGATGATGCCGTCGCCATGGAAGGGGACGAACATCCGCCGGCTCATCTCCTGCCATTTGCGCAGTTCGTCGTCGCGCAGGCCGAGTCGGGCGCGCAGCGCCTCGGCCCGGCTCTCCGGCAGCAGCGAGAGCACCTGTCCAGCGACATCGCACAACCAGGCCACCATCACATTGGTGTAGGCGTTGTTGCGCAGTCCGCCCTGCTCGGCGTCCGGGTACTTCTCGTGGAACTCGTCCGGCCCCATGACGCCGTGGATCTCGTAGCGCCCTCGGGTGGGGTTGAAGTGCGCAATGGACGCCCAGAAGCGCGCGATTTCCAGCAACAATTCCGCACCGTAGTCACGCAGGAAGGCCAAGTCCTGCGTCGCCTGGAAGTAGTGCCAGACGTTGTAGAAGATCGCCGCGTTGACGTGCCGCTGGTTGTGGCTGAGGTCGGGCTCCCAGCGGCCGGACAGCGGGTTGAGGTGGATGCGCTGCGTCTCCTCCGTTCCCTCGCTCCCGCTCTGCCACGGGAACATCGCCCCGGCGTACCCCAACTCCCGGGCGGCCGCACGCGCCTCGCCGAGGCGCCGGTAGCGATACATGAGCAGTCCGCGAGTGACCTCCGGAAGCCGATAAGTCAGGAAGGGAAAGACGTACAGCTCATCCCAGAACACGTGCCCCCGGTAGGCCTCGCCGTTCAGACCGCGGGCGGGCACACCCGCGTCCCGGTCGGCGGTGTGGCGGGAGCACACCTGCAGAATGTGGCAGATGTGCAGCCGCAGCAGACGCTGCACCCGCTCGTCGCCGCGGACGCGGAGGTCGCACACTCGCCACAGCTCGTTCCAGGCCGAAACGTGCGGACCGAGCGCCTCGGTGAAGGTCAGATAGCGTGCCGCCGATTTGCCCGCGTGGCCCAGCGTCTCCCCGGTCGCGCGGTCCCGGGAGGTGAAGATGGCGACCATCTTCTCGACCCGCACCGGGCTGCCCTGCTCCACGTCGAAGGCCAAGACCTGCTGGATGTACTCCTCCATCTGGAACAGCCGGCGCGCTACGGCGAGCTGCTCGGATCCGCGGTAGACATGGGTGCGCGCCGCTTGGCTGATGTAGACGTTCGACTGCCGCGTCTCCACCTTCAGGGCGATCACTTCTGGATCGAACGTGCGCGGGGAAACCGGATCCAGGTGTCGGCCCTCGAGCTGGCGGTACCGGGCGACGTTGGAGTTCAGGACGCGCCCGTCGAGTGCAGACACCACCTCGACCCGGCCGGACCAGTTCTCCGCAGTGACCGTCCACTCGATGCCGGCGTGGTGGGTGTGCGCCATGCTGACGAACCGCCGGCTGCGCAGCGAGGTCTCCCGGCCGCTGCGATCGCGGAAGCGAAGTTCGCGGACGACGATGGCGTTGCGGATGTCTAGCTCATGCCGGTAAGAGAGCACCTCCACGTTGTCGAGTCGAACCGGGTCGTCGCCTTCAATGCGCAACTTGAGCACTAACCAGTTCGGGAGGTTGACCAGGTCCTCGTTGATCACCGGATGGCCGCCGAGGATCGTCGTCTCTCGGTTGTATACGCCGTGGATGTACGTGCCCGGGTAGTGGAGATCGTCGTCGTCCTCCCACTCGGCGGCGCCTCGGGTGCACACGTAGCCGTTGCCGGTCGAGGTCAACGCCTCGCGCAGCCCCTCTTCGGCCGGGTCGAAGCCCTCGTAGGTGAGCGAGAAACCGTTCATCAAGCCTCTCGTTCCATCCGCGCGACGACCGCCTGGGCGGGAGACTAGCGGGCGAGGGACCGCGGCCGGACGAGGTGCGGCATTGGTCACTGTGACCTCCTCTGCGTCGCTGCTTCGTCATCCTTTCAGGTCGGGTGGCGGGGGCAGCCGTCGTCGGCGTGCGAAGGTGGGCATCGTGAGCACGCCCCTCATCCCGGCCGAGGTTCTGGCGTCACCGATGACGGTCGCCCACATCGAGCTCGCGGAGGCGGTCACCGCACACAACTACCGTCCGCTGCCGGTCGTGATCGCCACGGCCGAGGGCGCATGGGTGACCGACGTCGACGGTCGCCGCTACCTGGACTGTCTCGCCGGGTACTCGGCGCTCAACTTCGGCCACCGGCACCCGCGTCTGGTCGCCGCCGCGGGTGACCAGCTCGCGCGGGTGACGCTGACGAGCCGCGCCTTCTACAACGACCAGCTCGGCCCCTTCGCCCGAGATCTGGCCGCCCTGGCCGGCATGGACCTCGTGCTACCGATGAACACCGGGTCGGAAGCGGTCGAGACCGCCATCAAGGTCGCCCGCAAGTGGGGCTACGAGGTGAAGGGCATCCCCGCTGACCAGGCCAACATCGTTGTCGCGGCGGACAACTTCCACGGGCGCACCAGCACGATCATCAGCTTCTCCACGGAGCCGGTGGCCAGGGCCGGGTTCGGGCCGTACATGCCGGGCTTTCGGGTGGTGCCGTTTGGAGACGTCGCCGCACTGGCCGCCGCCGTCGACGTACACACCGCCGCGATACTGCTCGAACCCATCCAGGGCGAGGCCGGGGTGCACATCCCACCCGCCGGCTTCCTGGGCCAGGTACGGCGGCTGTGCACCGAACAGCAGGTGCTGTTCCTCGCCGACGAGATCCAGTCCGGCCTCGGCCGAACCGGGACGACCTTCGCCTGCGAGCACGAAGCGGTTGTCCCTGACATGTACATCCTGGGTAAGGCCCTTGGCGGCGGCATCGTGCCGGTGTCGGCCGTGGTGGCCCGCGCCGATGTGCTGGGGGTCATCCGGCCGGGGAGCCACGGCTCCACCTTCGGGGGCAATCCGCTGGCCGCGGCCGTCGGCCGAGCCGTCGTCGAGCTGCTTGGCTCCGGGGAGCTCCAGGAGCGGGCGCGGCGCTTGGGCCAACGGCTGCGCGAACGCCTGGAGCCACTGGTGGGCAACGGCGTACTGGCGATCCGGAGCCGCGGACTCTGGGCCGGTGTCGACGTGGACCCGGCACTGATGAGCGGTCGTCAGCTGTGCGAACGGCTGATGGGCAAGGGAGTCCTGACCAAGGACACCCACGGTTCGACCGTCCGGCTGGCCCCACCGATCATCATCGAGGAGACCGACCTGGACTGGATGACCGACCAGTTCGCCGCGGTCCTGGCCGAGGTCAGGCTGTCTGTCTGCTGACTGTGTGCGGCTGAGATTCGACCCGCGCTCCTCGTGACCTTTTCCTCTGACCTGATGCCAGCGCGGTGCCGCATCGTGGGACCCGCGCTCGGGCGTCCGGCGGGTAGTTTTGACGCTGTTGCCCAGCCCGGTCACGACCGAAGTGAGGAAAGGACGCCGATATGACGAAGACCATGACCGACGCCACGTTCGGACTCGACGAGGCCAAGATCGCCGAGTTGAACGCCGTCGTGGACCGGGCTCAGGCGGCGGCGGCCGCGTTCCGCAAGCTCGACCAGAAGGCCGTCGACGACATCGTCTTGGCCATGGTGGTCGCCGGGCTGGACGCCGCCATCGATCTCGCCGGGGTGGCGATGGAAGAGACCAGCTTCGGGGTCTTCGAGGACAAGGTCATCAAGAACTACCTGGCCACCGAGTTCCTCTACGACTACCTCAAGGACAAGAAGACCGTCGGCGTCGTCGACCACGACGAAGAGGCCAACATCGACTACGTCGCCGAGCCGATCGGTGTCGTGATGGCCATCACACCGATCACCAACCCGACCTCGACAGTGCTGTTCAAGGCCATCGTCGCGGCCAAGACCCGCAACGCGATCATCTTCCGGCCGTCCCCGCACGCCGTGCGTTCGGCGGAGCGCTCGGCGGCGGTGATTCGCGAGGCGGGCGAGAAGGTGGGGCTGCCGCCCGGCACCATTCAAGTGGTGCCCGACCGTGAGCATGAGCCGACCCACTACCTGTTCAAGCACCCGGGGATCAACTTCATCTGGACCACCGGCGGGCCGACGATCGTCGAGCTGGCCAACTCCGCCGGCAAGCCAGCGATCAGCGTCGGCCCCGGCAACGCCCCCCTCTACATCCACCGCACCGCCGACATCAAGGGGGTGGTGGTCGACGTCCTGATCTCCAAGACGTTCGACGCCTCGATGATCTGCCCGGCCGAGCAGACCGCTGTCATCGACGACGTGGTCTACGACCAGGTCATCGCCGAGTTCCAACGGATGGGCGCACACCTGCTCAGCACCGAGGAGGCCGATCGGCTGGCCGAGTTCGCCTTCGGCTGCAGCACCAAGGTGAACCTGATGGCCCTGGGTCAGCAGGCGCCCGAGCTAGCGCGCCGGGCCGGTATCACGGTGGAGCCGAATACCAAGGTCATGCTTGCCCTGCTCCCGTCAGACCTGGAGCAGTTGGCAGCGCACCCGCTGGTGCAGGAAAAGCTCATGCCGGTGCTCGGGGTGGTCCGGGCCGAACGAACAGCACGCCATCGACGCCTGCGTGCTGGTCACCGAGCACGGCGGCCTGGGGCACACCTCGGCGATCTACGCCAACGACGACGACATCGTGCAGCGCTATGCTCACGCCGTCCGCACCGGTCGGATCCTCGTCAACGCCCCGACGGCGGTCGGCGCGTTGGGCGGCGTGTACAACTCATTGCCACCGACGTTCTCGCTCGGCTGCGGGACCTGGGGGGGGTCGAGCACCACGGACAACGTCAATTACAAGAACCTGCTGAACCTCAAGCAGGTCAGCCGGCGCAAGACGCCGTCGCAGTGGTTCCGGGTGCCGTCCGAGACCTACTTCAACGCCGGCGCGATCGAGAACCTGCGCGAGATGGAGGCCAACCAGGTTGTGGTCGTCACCGACCCGATCATGGAAGCCAGCGGCATTGTCGACGAGATCCGCCACCACCTACGCTCTGACAACGTCCGGGTCTTCGCCACGGTGACGCCGGAACCCGATGAGGCGCTGTGCCGACTGGGTGCGGAGATGCTCGAGCGGGTCCGTCCGGACACGATCATCGCCGTCGGCGGCGGATCGGTGCTCGACGCCGCCAAGGCCATGCGGCTGTTCTGGGAGCACCCCGAAGTCACCCTGCGCGAGTTGGCGCTGCCGTGGCTCGACCCACGCAAGCGGGTGGCCGAGTATCCGCAGACGGTGCACAAGGCGCGCTTGATCGCCATGCCGACCACCTCGGGCACCGGCTCCGAGGTTTCCCCGGGCGCCGTCATCACCGTCGGCGACCGCAAGATGTCGCTGATCGACTACACGCTGACGCCGGACACGGCGATCGTCGACCCGATGCTGACCCGCTCGCTGCCACCGGGTAGCACGGCCGACACCGGCATCGACGCCCTGACCCACGCTGTCGAGGCGGCCGTGTCGATCTTCGCCTCGCCGTTCAGCGACGCGTTCTGCGTGCAGGCGGCGCGGCTGATCTTCGAAGCGCTGCCGCGGGCGTACGCCAACGGCAACGACATCGAGGCCCGCACCTCCATGGCGAACGCCGCCACCCTGGCCGGCCTGGCGTTCTCCAACGCCTTCCTCGGCGTGAACCACGCCCTGGCGCACTCGGTGGGCGCGCACTTCCACATCCCGCACGGCCGGACCAACGCCATCTTCCTGCCGCACGTGATGCGCTACAACGCCTCGCTGCCGACCAAGTTCATGCCGGCGCCGGGCTACTCCTCCTACGTCGCGCCGGAGAAGTACGCCCAGCTGGGCAACGTGATCTTCGGTGGTCACACCGACGAGGAGCGCCGTCTGCGGCTGTTCACCGCGGTGGAAGATCTCGTCATCTCCCTCAACATGCCGCTGACACTGAAGGACGCGGGAGTGCACGAGGACGAGTTCGAGGCAGCCATCCCGGACCTGGCCCGGGCGGCTTTTGACGACCCGAGCCTGCGCACCAACCCGCGGATGCCGATGCTGGGCGAGATCATCGACCTGCTGCGCAAGGGGTACTACGGGGCCTGACCTCTCTTCGCCTGCGCCCAGGCGTACCGCCGACCGATCCGCAGCCGGCGCCGCCCGCTCACTACGGTGGGGGGCGGCGCCGTGCTGTCCGACGGCGGTACGCCGCGGTTTGACCCGGGACAATCCAGCCGGCGGAGATGAGAGGACCACGGATGCCGACGACGCTGGAGCAGGCCAAAGCCGATCTGATCGACCGGGCCATCCAGACGCTTCGCCAGGGCAGCGGCGGGCTGGCGCAGTTGGAGGCCGCCGGGTTCGAGTGCTTCCTGCGGGAGTACTACCGGCGCACCCTGCCGGACGACATCGTCGACCGCAGCGAGGTCGACCTGTTCGGGATGGCCTTGGCGCACTGGGAGCTTGGTCGCCACCGCGAAGCCGGTACGCCGCACATCCGCGTCTACACCCCGGTGTTCGAGCAGGACCACTGGCAGTCCGGTCACACCGCCGTGCAGATCGTCACCGACGACATGCCGTTCCTGGTGGACTCGGTCGGCATGCTGCTCAGCCGGCAGGGCTACGGGCTGCACCTCATGGTCCACCCGGTGTTCCTGGTGCGGCGCAATGACAGCGGCGACGTGGCCGCGATCCGGCCACCGGGCCGACCTGTCGAGGGCGCTCGGGCGGAGTCGTTCATCCATGTCGAGATCGACCGGCAGACCGAGCCCGAACTGCTCGAGGAGTTGCGAGCTGATCTGATCCGCGTGCTGGCCGATGTGCGGGCCGCCTACGAGGACTGGCCGGCCATGCACCAGGCGGCCTTGGACCTCGCCGGCTCGCTGGCCGAGCCCGTGCCGACCCCGGCGGCCGAGCGGGACGAGGCGCGCGCGCTGCTGGAGTGGATGGCCGATGACCACTTCACCTTCTTGGGCTACCGGGAGTACAACCTGCTCACCGAGCGCAGCCCGGACGGAGCGGACGGCCAGACCGACGTCCTGCGCTCGATTCCGGGCACCGGGCTCGGCATCCTGCGCGACACCGGTGACCCGGTTTCCCGCAGTTTCGCCAAGCTGCCCGCCGAGGTCCGCAGCAAGGCCCGCGACGCCTCCCTGCTGAACCTCACCAAGGCCAACGCCTACGCGACAGTGCACCGCCCGACGCACCTCGGCTACGTCGGGGTAAAGGTTCGACGCGGCCGGCAACGTGGTGGGCGAACGCCGGTTCCTCGGCCTGTGGAGTGCCGCCGCATACAACATGCGGCCGGAGGAGATTCCGGTGCTGCGGCGCAAGCTCGCCGCCGTCATGGCCCAGGCGGACTTCCCGCCGGACAGCCACGACGGCAAGGACCTGCTGCAGACGCTCGAGACCTACCCGCGCGACGAGCTGTTCCAGATCTCGGTGGACGACCTGTGCGCGACCGCCGTCGGCATCCTGTCGCTGCAGGAGCGGCGCCGAGTCCGGCTGTTCGTTCGCCGGGACTCCTACGGCCGGTTCTTTTCCTGCCTGGTGTTCGTGCCGCGCGAGCGGCACACCACCGAGGTGCGGTTGCGGATGGAGGAGATCCTCCGGCGCGCCTTCAACGGGACCAGCGTCGAGTGGTCGTCGCGGCTGTCGGAGTCGATTCTGGCCCGGCTGCACTTTCTGGTCTACACCGATCCGGACACCGTGCCGGCGTACGACGTGGCCGACATCGAGTCCCGGCTCGCCGAGGCCGCCCAGTCCTGGACCGACGACCTGCGCGTGGCGTTGTGCGAGCGGTCCGGGGAAGAGCGCGGCCTCGCGCTGTTCAAGCGCTACCGGGACGCGTTCCCGGCGGCGTACAGCGAGGACTTCCTGGCCCGCACCGCGGTCATCGACCTCGAGCGGCTGGAGGAGCTGACCAGCGACACCGACCTGCGGATGAGTCTCTACCGCCCGGTCGAGGAGGCGACCGACGTCCGGCGGTTCAAGATCTACCGGTACGGCGCCCCGATCTCGTTGTCCGACGTGTTGCCCATGCTGCAGCACATGGGCGTGCGGGTCGTGGACGAGCGGCCCTACCACGTGGACCGACCCGGCGAGCCCACGGCCTGGATCTACGACTTCGGCCTGCGGGACGTGCTCGGCCAGGAGATCGACCGCGACCGGGTGCGCGACCTGTTCCAGGAGGCGTTCGCCCGGATCTGGCGCGGCGAGGTGGAGAACGACGGCCTGAACCGGCTGGTGCTGGGCGCCGCGCTGGGCTGGCGCGAGGTCAACGTGCTGCGCGCCTACAGCCGGTACCTGCGCCAGGCCGGCACCCGCTACAGCCTCGCCTACATGGAGGAGAGCCTGTGCGCGAACACCACGGTCGCCCGCCTGGTGGTCGAGCTGTTCTTGGCCCGGTTTGATCCGATGCGCCGCGGCGACCGGGCGGCCGCCGCGGACCGGCTCATCCAGCAGGCCGAGGAGGCGCTGGACGCGGTCGCCAGCCTCGACCAGGACCGCATCCTGCGCAGCTTCCTGCAGTTGGTGCGGGCCACCTTGCGGACGAACCACTTCCAGCGCGGTCCCGACGGCGAGCCCAAGCCGTACCTGTCGGTCAAGCTCGACCCCGCCCAGGTACCGGACCTGCCGCTGCCGCGGCCGATGTTCGAGATCTTCGTTTACTCCCCCCGGATGGAAGGGGTGCACCTGCGCTCCGGTCGCGTGGCCCGGGGCGGCATCCGGTGGTCCGACCGCCGGGAGGACTTCCGCACCGAGGTGCTGGGCCTGATGAAGGCGCAGACGGTCAAGAACGTCGTGATCGTGCCGGTCGGGTCCAAAGGCGGATTCGTGGTCAAGCAGCCGTTTCCGGGCGGCGACCCGGCCGAGGCGGTGGAGTGCTATCGCACCCTCATCCGCGGACTGCTCGATCTGACCGACAACCTGGTGGGAACCTCGGTGGTGCCGCCGGAGGACACCGTTCGCTACGACCCGGACGACCCCTACCTGGTGGTCGCCGCCGACAAGGGGACCGCGACGTTCTCCGACGTCGCCAACGGCATCGCCGCGGACTACGGCTACTGGCTCGGAGACGCGTTCGCCTCGGGCGGGTCCTCCGGCTACGACCACAAGCGGATGGGCATCACCGCGCGCGGCGCCTGGGAGTCGGTGACTCGGCACTTTCGGGAGCTGGGACTCGATGTCGCGACCACGGACTTCAGCGCCGTCGGCATCGGCGACATGTCCGGTGACGTGTTCGGCAACGGGATGCTGCTGTCGTGCCATATCCGGCTGGTGGCCGCATTCGACCACCGGCACATCTTCCTCGACCCCGACCCGGACCCGGCGCGCAGCTTCGCCGAGCGCCAGCGAGTGTTCGCCCTGCCGCGCTCGTCCTGGGCGGACTACGACCGCACAGTGATCTCAGCCGGGGGCGGCATCGTCGCCCGCAGCGCCAAGTCCGTGAAGCTCACGCCGCAGGTCCGCGCCATGCTCGGGGTCGAGGCGGCCGCGATGGCTCCCAACGAGCTCATTCGAGCGATTCTGCAGGCGCCGGTCGACCTGCTGTGGAACGGCGGGATCGGCACCTACGTCAAGAGCTCGCGCGAGACCGCCGCCGACGTCGGCGACCGCACCAATGACGCGGTTCGGGTGGACGGCGCCCAGCTGCGCTGCCGCGTGGTCGGAGAGGGCGGCAANCTCGGNCTGACCCAGCTCGGACGGGTGGAGTTCGCCCTGGCCGGCGGCCGGGTCAACACCGACGCGATCGACAACTCGGCCGGGGTCGACTGCTCCGACCACGAGGTCAACATCAAGATCCTGCTGGACGCGGTGGTTGCCGCCGGGGACATGACCGAGAAGCAGCGCAATGCCCTACTGCGGGATATGACCGACGAGGTCGGGGCGCTGGTGCTGCGGGACAACTACCACCAGACGCTGGCGCTGAGCAACTCGCGGGCGCTGGCGCCGCAGCTGCTGCCCGTGCACGCCCGAACCATGGAGTCGCTCGAGCGCACCGGCAGGCTCAATCGGAAGTTGGAGTTCCTGCCCGACGCCGAGGTGGTGGCCGAGCGCCGCGCCGCGGAGCGTGGGCTGACCGGGCCCGAGCTCGCGGTCCTCCTCGCCCACGCNAAGNTCACCGTGGCGGAGGCGCTGCTGGACTCGAACGTGCCGGAGGACCCCTACCTGTCCAAGGAGCTCGAGCGCTACTT
>JGI20175J14863_1000216_pt1 | contig 11697 bp, 9 predicted proteins | sample NGESurdeep072012_2_FD_14863 | JGI IMG/M metagenome (IMG submission 14863)
CGGCGCCTCAAGGCGCTCGTCCTCATGGCGGGTTCGCTGTCGGACCAGGCGCATTGGAGGGAAATCGCACGATCGGGAGATAATGTGCGCGCGGCTTTCCCATGACAGCAGTTTCCGGCGCCCGGCTCGGGCCGTACGAGATCCTCGCTCCGCTTGGAACGGGGGGAATGGGAGAGGTCTATCGCGCGAATGACACGCGGCTCGGCCGCGAGGTTGCGATCAAGCTTCTCCCGGAGGCCTTCGCGAGCGACCCGGACCGCGTGGCGCGCTTTCGGCGCGAGGCACACCTCCTGGCCACGTTCAACCATCCCAACATCGCCGCCATCTACGAGTTCGACGAGGCGAAGGGCACGCTTTTTCTCGTCATGGAGCTCGTCCCCGGCCAGACGCTCAAGCAGATGCTTCTCGAGCGTCCGTTGTCCGTGGAGGAGACGCTCCCCGTCGCGCGCCAGATCGCCGAGGCGCTCGAGGCCGCGCACGCCAAGGGGGTCCTGCACCGCGACCTCAAGCCCGCGAACGTGAAGGTCACGCCCGAGAAAAAGGTGAAGCTCCTGGATTTCGGGCTCGCGAAGGCCTTCTATTCCGCGAGCCCCTCTCCCGACATCTCTCAGTCCCCCACCGTGCCCGCCGACCAGACACATCAGGGGACGTTCATCGGCACGGCGGCCTACATGAGCCCCGAGCAGGCGCGCGGAAAAACGCTCGACGCGCGGAGCGACATCTGGTCATTCGGCTGCGTCCTGTACGAGATTCTCTGCGGGAGGAAAGCCTTCGACGGGGAGACGCTCTCCGACATCCTCGTCGCGATTCTGGAGCGTCAGCCGGACTGGGACGCTCTCCCGCCCGACACACCGCCCGCCATCGTCGAGCTGCTCAAGGTGACCCTGAAGAAGAACGTGAACGAGCGGCTGGAGAAGATCTCGGAGGCGCGGAGCGTCATCGACGGCGTCCTCGGCGGCGGACGACCGGTCGTGTCCCGCCTCCGCACCGCGCCGCATTCGCTGTCGGAGGCGATCGCGGCCCGACCCGCGCGCACGCTGACGGTCGCGGCGCTCGTCCTGCTGGCGGCCGCGCTGGCGTGGGTAGGCCTCAAGTCGCGCGACGGGCGCGGCTCGCTCCCGAAGGAGAAGTACCTCGTGGTCCTGCCTTTCAAGGACCTCACCGGTCAGGCCGAGGGCCAGCTCATGGGGGCCGGCATGGCTGAACACCTTTCCGCCGCGCTCGCGCGCGCTCCGGGCGTGCTCGTCATGCCCGCCGCCGCCGGATCAGCGCCGGCGAGCGAGGGCGACCTGCAGCGGCTCGCGCAGGAGCGCGGCGCGAACCTTTTCATCCGTGCCTCCGTCCAGCGGGAAGGTCAGCGAATGCGCGTCGCATATTCGCTCCTCTCGAGCACGAATCCGGCGCAGCTCGACGGAGCCGTCGTCGAGGGATCGGCGTCCGACGTGTTTGGGCTCGAGGACCGCCTCGCGGAGAAGGTGCTCGCCTCACTCCGCGTCCGCGCGACAGAGGCGTCCCCTCCGACAAGCCACTCCGGCCTCGAACAGCCCGAGCACCAGATCCAGTACCTGCAGGCGCTCGGTGCGCTTCAGCGGTATGACGACCCGACGTCCCTGGCGAGCGCCATCGACCTCCTCTCGAAGATCCCCGGCGGGGCCAACTCCGCGCTTGTTCAGGCCGCGCTGGGGCGCGCGCTCCTCGCGTCCTACGGCCGCACGAAGGACAGCGCGGTGGCCGAGCGGGCGCGGCAGGCCATCGAGCGCGCCGCGGCCCTCGACCCGTCGAGCCCGGACGTGCGAGTCACGCGCGGCAAGCTTCTCACCGTCACCGGACTTCCGCAGGAGGCCGTCGGGGAGATTCGCAGGGCGCTCGAGGCGCAGCCGGATTCCGCCGAGGCTGTCACATCGCTTGGCGATGCACTCCAGAAATCCGGGGACCTGGCGGAAGCGGAACACACCTACCTTCACGGCGCCACNCTCCGGCCCACGTTCTGGGGGAGCTTCAACAGTCTCGGCGCCTTCTACGTCGCCACGACGAAGTACGACAAGGCGATCGAGATCGAGGCTTTCCAGAAGGCAATCGTTCTGAATCCGGAAGGCGCCGGGCTCTATTCGAACCTCGGCGCTTGTTACATGCGGCTCGATCGCTTCGAGGAAGCGCGCACGGCCTTCGTGAAATCCATCGACATCAAGCCGTCAACCTGGGCGTTCTCAAACATGGGGACCTCCCTTTATCTGCTCGGGCGTTTCGACGAGGCTGCGGCGAGCTTCGAGAAGGCGATCGCGCTCGCGCCGAAGAACTTCCGTTACCGCGCGTATCTCGGAGACGCGCTCACGTGGGCGCCAGGTCAGGCGAAACGCGCGGCGGAGACCTACCGCGCCGCCGTGCCTCTCGGCGAGGACGAGCTCCACATCAGCCCGCGCGACGCGCCGACGCTGGCCACGCTCGCCCGCTGCCGGGCGCGCCTCGGCGAGAAGGCTCACGCGTGGGAGGACGTCCAGCAGGCGCTTGCGCTCGCCCCGGACAACGCCGACGTGCTCAAGCGCGCCGCAATCGTTGCCACGGTCCTCGGCAGGCGTGAGGAAGCGTTCCTGTTCCTCGAACGCGCGATCTCCAGCGGCTACGGCACCGCCGAGATCGAGCGCGATCCGGACCTCGCTTCCCTCCGCGGCGACCCGCGGTTCAAGGACATTCTCGCGAAGTCACCCACGGCCCGGAAAACCGGAACATAACAAGGAGGTTCTCGACATGCGTCTCACCACGAACCGTCCCCGCATCGGAGCCCTGCTCTTTCTGCCGTTCGCCTTGGCGCTAGGATGCAATCGTCCGCCCGCACCGCCGCCCCCCGCCGCGCTGAACTACAAGGACGTCATCGTCACGCTGGAATTGCAACCAGACGGAAAGCTAATGCCGATACCAGACTTCAAGAAATTGAAGCTTTCCAAAAATGCAGACGATCGCGCCCACTGGAAATACTGCGGGGATGGCAAGCTCGAAATCAAAATGAAACAAGATGGTTACATGCCCTTCGAGGGCCCTTTTCATGAGTCGGAAACCGGGAATTGCAAGCATGTCCATTCCACGAAAATAAGCCCGTCGGCAGTCTTCAACACACCGTACCCGTACACGATCACCGTGACTGCGCCTAATACGAAGCCGAACGATCCCGACATCGAGATCATGCAGTGAGGCCGGGCCGGCATCAGGCCAGCTCCCTGCCCGCGTCCTAGTGCCGCTTCACGATCGAGTCGAGGATCATGAGAAAGGCGTTCTGCTGGTTGGGCTCGGTCTTGTTGAGGACCGCGAGGCAGGAGCCGTCCGGGAACAGCTGGTGCAGCTCCTCGGCGGGCCGGCTCGAGAGGATGACGATCCGCCGGTTCGTCACGCCGAGCTCCTTCGCGAACTCGAACAGCTTTCGGCCGCCGAAGAGCGGCAGCTCGAGATCGAGTAGGAGCAGGCTCACGTCCGGGCCCAGCGCTTCGAGCGCCTCGCGCGGGTCGCGGTAGAACTCGAAGGAGACGGCCGGCCCATAGCGGCACGCGAGTACGGCGCGCCAGGACTCCGCGTAGAGCGGAGACTCGTCCACGAAGACGACGCGTTTCGGCCGTCCCGCGACCACCGGCATTTCCGTGGAGACCGGCCGGAGGTAGCTCCCCCTCAACGGGCGCCACCGGCCGGGCCCGCGCCACGAGCGAACACCTCACGTCCGCCCACGAAGGTCCTCTCCACGCGCCCGCGCAGCGTGCGCGCGGTCCACGGGGAGTTCTTCGAACGGCTCACGAAGCCGTCTGGTGTGACGTGTGTCGATTTCGTCGTTGAGAACACCACGACGTCGGCGGGCGCCCCCTCGGCGAGGGTGCCGCCCGGAAGAGAGAAGACACGCGCGGGCGCCGTCGACAGCACCTCGACGAGACGCTGGAGCGTGATCGCGCGCGGGACGAGGAGCGCGTCCACGAGAACCGGCAAGGCCGTTTCGAGCCCCGTCACCCCGAACGGTGCATCCTCGAACGCGAGAGCCTTTTCGTCCTCGTGGTGCGGCGCGTGATCGGTGGCGACGGCGTCGATCGTCCCTTCGACAAGCGCGGCCACGAGGGCCGCTCGGTCGGCTTCCGAACGGAGCGGTGGGTTCATTTTGAAGCGCGTGTCGTAGCCGGAGCGCGCGACTTCTTCGTCGGTCAGCGTCAGGTGATGCGGCGTCACCTCGCACGTGACCGCGATTCCGGCCCGGCGCGCGACGCGAATCATTTCGAGGCTCTCGCGGGTGGAGACGTGCGCGANGTGGAGGCGCGCCTTCGTGAGCGCCGCGAGCTGCACGTCGCGCGCGACCATCGCGGACTCGCCCACGTTCGGCCAGCCCGGCAGGCCGAGGCGCGTGGAGGTCCACCCCTCGTTCATGACGCCGCCGCCCACGAGGGAAGGGTCCTCTTCGTGCACGACCACGGGCAGACCGAACATCGTCGCGTACTCGAGAGCACGCCGCATGAGCATGCCGTTCGCGACCGGTTTTCCGTCGTCCGAGACCGCCACGATGCCTTCGGCCTTCATGAGGCCGATCTCGGCCAGTTCCAGGCCCTCGAGCCCCTTCGAGACGGCGCCGATCGGGTAAACGCGCACGAGGGCCGTTTCCCGGATGCGGCGCACGAGGAAGGCCACCGCCGGCGCATCGTCGAGGACGGGCATCGTGTTCGCCATCGCGCAGACGGAGGTGAAGCCTCCCGCCGCGGCGGCGCGCGTGCCGGTCTCGACCGTTTCCTTGTGCTCGAACCCCGGCTCGCGGAGGTGCGCATGGAGATCCACGAAGCCCGGCGCGACGACGAGGCCCGCGGCATCCACGACGTCGACCCCCTTGGCCGCGATTTTCTCGTCCACCTTCGCTACGACGCCATCGCGCAGGAGAACGTCGAGCGTCTGGTCGAGGTTGCGGGACGGATCGACGACGCGCCCGCCCCTGAGAAGGACGGCTTCACTCATCGCCGCTCGCTCCGATCAGGAGATACAGCACCGCCATCCGTATGGCGACGCCATTTTCCACCTGGTCGAGGATCACCGAGTCCGGCCCGTCCGCCACGGCGGAGTCGATTTCGACGCCGCGGTTCATGGGGCCCGGGTGCATCACGATCGCGTCCTTCCTGGCGAGGCGCCGGCGCGCGGGCGTCAGGCCGAAGACCTCGAAGTACTCGCGGTCCGACGGGAATCCGAGCCCGCCGCCGCGCTCTTTCTGAACGCGCAGCATCATGATGACATCCGCCCCGTCGACGGCCTCCTCGATGCGCGTCACGATGCGCGCGCCGGTCCTTTCGATCTCGGCGGGCAGGAGCGTCGCCGGCCCCGCGAGCGTGACGCCCGCCCCCATCTTCGTCAGGAGCGAAACGTTCGACCGCGCGACCCGGCTGTGCGAGACGTCGCCGCAGATGGCGACCCTCAGACCCGCGAGCGTGCCTTTCGCCCGCCGGATCGTGAAGGCATCGAGCAGTGCCTGCGTGGGATGCGCGTGCGTGCCGTCTCCGGCATTCACGACCGCGCACGGCAGGCTGCGCGCGAGGAGGTGCGGCGCACCAGAGCGCGGGTGGCGGATCACGATAGCATCCGGCGCCATCGCCATGAGGTTGCGCCCCGTGTCGAGGAGGGTCTCGCCTTTCGCAACCGATGTGCCCGTCGCGGAGAGGGCGATCGAATCCGCCGACAGCCGGCGTTCGGCGATCTCGAACGAGAAGCGGGTCCGGGTGGAGTTCTCGAAGAACAGATTCGCGACGAGCTTGCCGCGAAGCGTCGGGACCTTCTTGATCGCGCGCTGGTTGATCTCCCGCATCGACTCGGCGGTGTCGAGGACGAGGCGGATGTCGTCCTCGGTGATCCCCTCGATGTCGAGGAGATCCTTCTTCGAAAGCGCACGGCGGGGAGCGGCGGAGTCGGGGGAATCGGGACGCTTCGTCACGCCGCCTGTGCTCCCTACTTCTTCCGCGATCGGCGGCGCGGCGCCGGGACCTTCTCGCGCGCGGGCTTTGGCGCGACCTTCGGCGCCGCCTTGGCGGCCTCGCGGTCGAGCAGCCACACGTCGTCCTCGCGATCGGTCTCCCGGAAGGTCACGGAGACGATCTCGGTCGCGGACGTGGCGATCTTCTTGCCGATGTACTCGGCCTCGATCGGCAGCTCGCGGCGGCCACGGTCGACGAGCACGGCGAGGAGGATCTTCCTCGGGCGGCCGAAATCGAGGATCGCGTCCATCGCGGCGCGGACCGTGCGCCCCGTGAAGAGCACGTCGTCGCAGAGGATCACGTTGCGGCCCTCGACCGGGAACGGGATCTCCGTCTTCTTGAGGACCGGCGAGGACGCGACGGTCGTGAGGTCGTCGCGGTAGAGCGTGATGTCGAGGAGCCCAACGGGCACCTGGACGCCCTCCGTCCGCGCGATCTCGGCCGCGAGGCGCTGCGCGAGCGGGACGCCACGCGTGCGGATCCCGATGAGGGCGAAGCCGTCGGTGCCGCCCTCGGCTTCGACGACTTCACGGGCCATGCGCGAGATCGCGCGAGTCATGCCGGCCGCGTCGAGCAGCCGGACTTTCCGGAAAGTTCCAGGAGCCTCTCCCATGGGCGCGCGGACACTACACGCGTGGCCGATAAGGAGTCAATGGCGGGAACTTTCGTCGAAGGGCCACGCAGGCGGGGGAAGCGCGAGTTCCCGCTCGCGCCGCGCCAGGAGGCGCGGCTGCGGGACGCCGGTCCGGGCGATCTCCTCTTCAAGCGTGCCTCGCTGGTCGAAGTAGACATCGGCGATATATGCGCGCTGGAGGAGAAGAGAAGGAGAAAGAAAAGCAATCTGCTTGGAAAGTAGGAATCCGAGGAGTGCGTAGGCCATCACGCCGCAGAAAAAGGCGAGCCCCGTCCGCCGCTTCCCATCCCTCTTCCCTTCTAAGAAGAAATACACCGCGAGACACACGATCGCCGGCAACACGAAGCGCGCGACCGAGGGCGCAACGAGCTGAAGCGTATTCGGCGACGTCAACCCCCTTTCGAAGAAAAAACCCGCAAAGGTCGCCCAGGGAAACGCGAAGCCCGGAGGAACGAATGGGAACGCGAGCGTCGTCGCGCAAACGGCGACCATCGACGCCCCGACGAACAGCGCTTCGAGCCGGCCTCCCCAAAGGCCCGGGTCCCGAAACGCGAAGGGAAAGACCAGGAAGGGCAGCGCGGCGACGAGATAGCGCGGCCCCACCGTGAAGCCGCCGTGCCAGTTCGGATAACCCGCGTACAGAAGCAGCAGCGACAGCGGCGCCAGTGCGAGCGCGAGGCGGGCCTGCCGCGGCAGCGATGCGCGCGACGCGCGAAACGCGGCGGGCCACAGGAGGAGGAACGGCGAGAAGACGAAGAGGCCCTTCGACGGGTCCGCGAGGAGGCGCAGGAACACCTCCGGAGACGGGACACCAATGCCGAAGACGCCCGCAGAGGCGAGCGACCGGAATCCCGCCGCGAGCTCGTGCGCGGAAGACAACTCGAACGCGCCGCCGAAGCAAATGGAGTCGTATACGAAGAGCGCGACCGCGAACGGTGCGCCGCCTGCCACCACGGCCAGCGCGCGCCGCGGCGCGGGAATCGCCGCACAGAGAAAGAGGACGGTTGCGGGCACTGCCGCCGGGTATTCCGAAAAGACCGCGAGGCCGAGAAGCGCGCCGGCGGCGACGTCGCGTCGAAACGCCCGGGACGAGTCCCGCGGGAGAAAAAGTGCCGCCCACGCCCCGAAGAGGCACGCCGCCACGAGCGCGTGGGAAAACAGGAGCAGGCCGTACGCGAAGAGGGGCGTTGCGAACAGCAGCGCGAACATCGAGAACCGGGCGCGCGCCGGCGGCGCGCCGAAGAGCACGGCCGACCGGAAAAGAAGCAGCGCGAGGAGAGCCGCGGGCAGCGTCGCACCGAAGAGCCGCATCGCCCACAAAACGGGACGCATCGAGGCCGCGGACGGTGGCCCCGCGAACGGCCGAGCGAGGAGGTAGCCAGGCAGGGACACGAGCGCCGCACCGGGCGCTTTGTTCGAATAAACCCGGCCGTCCTTCCCGGCGACGTCCTCGAAAGAGGGTCCGAGGAGCGGCAGGACGCGCGAAATCTCGGGTGTGCCGTTTTCGACGAGCGATGCGGCGAACGCCCAGCGCGTGAATTCGTTGGGCGAGAGGAAATGCGGAAAGACCGGCACCGAAAGAAGCGCCAGGAGGACGTAGAGCCCCAGGACCGTCCTCTCCCGCGCGCGCATGCACCGGAAGTCTAGCTGAGCCTCTGCGGGCAGAATGCGGCCGATGAACGTCTCCGACTTCGCCTTCGACCTTCCCCACGGGTCCATCGCCCAGCGGCCGGCCCCGCGCGGCACGGCCCGCCTCATGACGCTGGATCGCGCGACGGGTGCGGTCGGCCACGGCTTTGTCGCCGACCTTTCCACCCTTCTTCGTCCCGGGGACATTCTCGTCGTGAACGACACGAAAGTCATCCCGGCGCGGATCTTCGGGACCGATGAGCGCGGAAGGCGGACGGAATTCCTGCTCGTCGAAAAGGTGCGGGGAGAGGAATCGGATTCTTCGAATGGCCCCGAGCTTTGGCGCTGCCTCGCAAAGCCGGGAAGACGGGTGAAGGCCGGAAGAAGATTCTTCTTCGAAGGTGGATGGACGGCGAAGCCGGACGCATATTCGCCTTCTAAGAAATACAATGATTCGCCGAGCGCGGAGGCTGGCCTCTATGTTCTGCGGTTCGAAAAACACGGGAGCAAAGAAGATCTCCTTGACGCCCTCTCCTCCCTCGGCTCCGCCCCCCTCCCTCCCTACATTCACCGCCCAGGCGGCGTGGCGGACGAGCAGGACCGCGCGGACTACCAGACCGTTTTCGCGCGCGAGCCCGGCGCGATCGCGGCGCCGACGGCGGGCCTCCACTTCACCGGGGAAATGCTCGCCGCCCTGGCCGCGCGCGGGGTCGAGATCGCGCGGGTGACGTTGCACGTCGGGCTCGGGACCTTCAAGCCCGTGAAAGTCGATCGCGTCGAAGAGCACCGGATGGATCTCGAGCGGGCGGAGATCCCCGCGGAGACCGCCGAACGCGTGAACCGGGCGANACGCGAAGGGCNTCGCGTCGTCGCGGTCGGCACGACGTCCGTGCGCACGCTCGAAGCGTCGGCCCGCGCGCACGGCGGCGCGGTCGCCGCCGGTGCCTTCGAAACGGATCTCTTCCTCGTGCCGGGAGCCGCATTCCACGTCGTGAACGGGCTCCTCACGAACTTCCACCTTCCGCGTTCGACGCTCCTCATGCTCGTCTCGGCGTTCGCGGGCCGCGAGAACGTCCTTGCCGCATACCGCGAGGCCGTTGCCGCCGGGTACCGGTTCTTCAGCTATGGCGATGCGATGTTCATTTCGTGACGGCGTGAAGCCGCGGGTATGCAGGCGCGGCGCGGCGGCACTACATTGGAAGGAGGCTCTGAACCGGCCGACGGCTGGTCAGCCAGGGGTAGGTCGTCATGACTTCGACGCTTCCCGGAGTGGAACTTGCGGACCGCCAAGGTCGCTTCAAGGAAATGTGCCGTCGGGCGACGGAAGACTCGTCGGCGAGGCCGGCGCAGGCCGAAGGACCCTGGATCGCGCTGTCGCGCGAGCTCGGATCCGGAGGCGGCGAGCTCGCGGTCCTCCTCGGCGCCGCCCTCGGCTGGCGCATCTACGATCGCGAGATCCTCCAGGCCGTGGCGGCCGAAACGCGGCGCGACGCGTCGACCTTCGAACGTTTCGACGAAAAAGGCGTTCGCACGTTCGTCGAGTACCTCGCGCCGTTCATCCTTCCGACCGACCCGGGACAGTCCCGCTACCTCGTCGATCTGACGCGAGTCGTCCGGCGGCTGGGACGCGACGGCCGCGCGGTGCTCGTAGGACGCGGCGCGAACTTCATCCTGGATCCCGCACACGGGCTTCGCGTCCGGGCCGTGGCCNCGGCCGCTGACCGGGCCGAGGNGCTTGCGCATGACCTNGGCCTCAAGCTTGATGAAGCGCGCCGCCGCATCGCGGCGAACGACACGGCGCAGCGAGAGTTCGCGTGGCAGGCCTTCCAGAGGGAGATCGAGGATCCGGCGGGTTATGACCTCGTCGTCCACCCTCGCGCGCTCGGCCTGCCCGGCTCGGCCTGCCCGNGGCGGTGGCGGCAATCCTCGCAGCCGCTCGCGCGAAGCTCGACTTCTGAGCATTCGAAGCACGTTCCGGGCCGGCCGCAGTGCCCGCGCCGGCGTTCCGGGGGCTGCTCGTCAGTACGCCTGCAGATAGCGGTCCACTTCCCAGGAGTGAACACGCGCGATGTAGGCCTGCCACTCGGACCGTTTCGCCTCGACGAACTTCTCGTAGATGTGCTCGCCAAGCGCGTTTTTCAGGAGGTCGTCCTTCTCGAGGCAGTCGAGCGCCTCGGCAAGGCTGCCCGGAAGAACGTCGATCTTGAGGCGCTTCTTCTCGCGCGCGGACATCTCGAAGATGTTCTGGTTCACGGGCTCGCCCGCCTCGAGCTTGTTCTTGATGCCGTCGAGGCCCGCCGCGAGCATGACCGTGAACGCGAGGTACGGGTTGCACGCCGGGTCCGGCATCCGGACCTCGCAGCGCGTGCCCATGCCGCGGCGCGCGGGGATGCGGACCATCGGCGAACGGTTGCGCTCGGACCAGGCCACGTTGATGGGCGCCTCGTAGCCCGGCACGAGCCGCTTGTAGGAGTTCACGAGCGGGTTTGTGATGGCCGCGATCGCGCGCGCGTGCTTGAGGATGCCGCCGATGTAGTTCATCGCGAGGCCGGAGAGCTCGTACTTCGCCTTCGGGTCGAAGAACGCGTTTTTCACGGACGCGCCCGAGCCCGTGATGAGCGACTGGTGGACGTGCATGCCCGAGCCGTTGACGCCGAAAATGGGCTTCGGCATGAACGTGGCGTGGAGGCCATGGTCGAGCGCGACCTTCTTGACGATGAGCTTGAACGTCGTGACCTGGTCGGCCGTCGTGACCGCGTCGCCGTACTTGAAGTCGATCTCGTGCTGGCCGGGGGCGACTTCGTGGTGCGCCGCCTCTACCTCGAAGCCCATCGCCTCGAGCGCGACGACGATGTCGCGGCGGGCCTCCTCGCCACGGTCGACAGGGGTGAGGTCGAAGTAGCCGCCTTGGTCGTGCGTGTCGACGATCGGATCGCCGTTCGCGTCCCGCATGAAGAGGAAGAACTCGGCCTCCGGCCCGGTCATGAGCGTGTAGCCCATGGCCTTCGCCTTCTCCATCTGGCGCTTCAGGGTCTGGCGCGGACAGCCCGCGAAGGCCTTGCCATCGGGCGTGATGACGTCGCAGACGACGCGGGCGACCTTTCCGTTCGAGTGCGACCACGGGAAGATGCGGAACGTGTCGAGATCCGGCACGAGGCCCATGTCGGATTCCTCGATGCGCGTGAAGCCCTCGATCGAAGACCCGTCGAACTGGATCTCGCCGTCGAGCGCTTTCTCAAACTGCGAGCGCGGGACTTCGACGTTCTTGATGATCCCGAGGATGTCCGTAAACTGCAGACGCAGGAACCGGACGCCTTCCTTGTCGCAAGTCTTCAGAATCTCGGCCGCTTTCACTGTTGCCACGCCGCACCCCTTTTTTCTCGGATTCCGTTCACGCCCAAGGAGAATCGGTGCGGACCGCGGGAAAGTCAACCCAAAACCCACATGATGCACGCAAACCGG
>JGI20175J14863_1000218_pt1 | contig 11655 bp, 9 predicted proteins | sample NGESurdeep072012_2_FD_14863 | JGI IMG/M metagenome (IMG submission 14863)
TATCCCACAGATCCGCGAGGACGAGCCGATCCGGCGGCCGGCTCGCGAGGGCAAGCGCGAAAGATTCTTCGAGTGTGAGAAGAGACGGAGGCTCGAAATGGCCGCTGCGCTGCAGTTCCTCGAGCGCCCCGTTGCCGAGGCGGGTCGGAATGAGCGAGACGATCCCGCAGCCTCTTTCAAAGGAAATCTCCACGCTCCGTCTCAGCCACTCCGCTTGCTCGGCGCGCGGCAGAAAGGGAACTCCGACGAGTAGAAAGCTGCGAAGGGGCACGTCGTGCGCGCACAAGAATCGCGCGGCGTTTTCGAAATCTCCGACGGTCATCCCCTTGTTCAACCTTCTCAGAATCTCCTCATTGGCAGTCTCGAGCCCCATCGCGACCTCGAGCTCCGGGCCTGCGAGAAGATCGCGAAAGTGCAGGCAGGCGTCTCCCACAAGGGCCGGATGGGACTCCACGACGACGCGCGCGAAACCGCGCGCGAGAGAGGCGATGGCGGCGTGGTCCTCTTTCGGAATCGACGCGCGGTCGAAAAAGCTGCCCGCGTTGTAGAGCTTCAGAACGTCCGCCCGAGGAAGCCGCTGGAGAGCGAAGCGGATCTGCTCCGGGACCGCTCCCGCCGGCGTCGGTCCCTCGAGCGTGTTCTTCCAGAGATCGCACATGAGGCAGCGCCACGGGCACTCGCGATTCGTGAGGAGGACCGTCGCCACCCGCTCCGTGCCGCCGCCCGGCCGCGGTTCCTCTTCCACGAAGAATCCGGACGGACGGAGGGGATCCGCGGTGTTTCGCGGTGGCCGGAGACCGAGGATGAACGCGTCGCGCGCGTTCCGGTCCGCGGTCCCGAGGTCGATCACGCGGCGCCGAGGTATCGCGAAAGGAACGCGGCGCGGTACTGAGCCTCGGTGTAGCCGAAGCGGCGTGCGAAGACCTCGTCCCCGCCGGCGCCGTGCTGGAAGCGACGCTTCGGGAAGACGGGCATCGCGAAGCCCGTGATTGCGCGGACACCCCGCGAGGCGATCTCGCCCTTCAGCGCGTAGAGCTTCTCGACGCTTCCTTCCGTCAACGCGGCGAACGGGATGCCTTCGGCGACCGCGATCACGCGCGGCCTGGTGAACGGGCTGAAGCCCGAGAAGCCGCACGCCTGAAGGGGCGCGTACGTCCGCGCGTATGAACGGCTCTGGCCGCCCGTGTAGGTTTCGGAGTGTTTGAGCGAACCGACGCCCCAGCCTTCCTGGTAGAGCATCAGGTTGTTGACGACGCTCCGAATCGTGAGCTCCGGATTCTCCTCGATGGGGTAGTCCTTCAGGTTCTCGTCGCCACCGTCGCCGTCGAGGATGAAGCGCCACTCCGGGTAGCGCTCCCGGATCCCGCGAAAGAGCGCGAGCGCCATCGTGGCGGACTCCACGTCGCGAGGCTTGTAGTCCTCGATGAGACGGACCGCCTCCCTCGGATTCAGGGACGCCGGATCCACGGCGATGGCCTCGAGGAAGAAGCCGAGGTCCAGCGCGTCGAGAAAGCGGCGGGCCTGCTCGAGGTCCGGACCGTTCCCGGCCGAGAGCGTGAAGGCCTTGAGGCGCGCGGGACTGAGGCCGAGGCGGCGGAGGACGTGATGCGTGACGAGAAACACGGTGCCGCTGTCGATGCCACCCGAAAAGGCGACGCCGATCGGCTCGTGCGCGGGAATCGTACCGACCCACTTCGCGATCTCGTCGGCGAGCGCCCCGACGTAGAGGCGCCCGATCTCGTCGAGATCCTGCGGGAGGACGTTCCGCGCCGGCGTGAAGGTCCTCACGTAGCTCGGAGCCGGGTCGGGGCAGCCCACGAGGCGCAGCGTGACGACGTGGTGCGCCGGCACCATGCGCGTGTAGCTCGGGTGGAACTGGTCGCCGTGCCCGTGGCCCCTGAGCCACTCTTCGAGCGTGTCGATCCGGTCCGCGACGACGAGGTACGGGCCGTCCGTTTCCTTCGCGAGGAAGTAGCGGAGCGGGCGGTCCAGCGAACGCGCGAGCCGCACGGTGATGCCGTCCACGCCCACGAGGGCGTACGACCCGTCGAGGGCGGAGACGGCCGCGGCGTCGCCCGAGGCCACGCGCGCGCGGGCTTCCTCGAGAGAGACACCGTGGAGCTGGTTGAGCGCGGGATCGGTGAGATCGACGACGCGGGCGACGGAACGGTACATGGGACCTCCAGGAAATCTCCGCAATGCTAGCGCGGGAGGGTCCGTGCGACCCGGATGAGCGCGAGGCCGGAGAGAACGACGACGGCCGACAGGACCTTTTGCGCGTTGAATTGCTCGCCCGTGAAGATCGCCGACGCGATGCCGGCGAGAACGGGCACGAGGAAGCCGAAGCTCGTCGTCTGCGCGACGCCGAGCGTGCGCACGGCCTCGAGCCAGAGGCGGAAGGCGACGACGAGGGGAAGGAGAGCCGAGAGGACGAGGATCGCCCAGGTCGACGGACTCACCCGCGTGTAGTCCTGCCGGAGCATGTCGGGCAGGGCGTACGCGAGAATGAGGACGGTACCGCCGCCGAAGGCCGCGAGCTGGGCGCCAAGAGGCGACAGCAACCGGCCGGCGCGGGCGGACGCCACGTTGTAGACGGCCCAGGACGTGGCCGCTCCGAGGCACATGAGATTTCCCGCCGTACTTCCGAAGTCCGCGCCGCGGGACGAAGCGACGAAGAGGGTGACGCCGCCCCAGGCCAGAAGCGAGCCCGCGCCTGCGAGCTTCGACATGCGCTCCCATCCGAAGAGGACGACTAGCAGCATCGCGATGAGCGGTGAGACCGAGTTCAAAAGGGCCGCGGAAAAGCCGCTCGTGGAGGCGAGTCCGAGCGCGTAGAGCCACTGGTAAAGGCCGACGCCGGAAAGAGCGAGCAGAAGAGCGAGGCCGCGCGCACCGGGCGGCGGCACGATGCGCTCCCGCCGGACGAGCGCCTCGGCGAAGAGGAGTGTCGTGGCGAGAAGGAATCGCCATCCCGTGAACGCCAGGGGGGAAAGCTCGCGAAAGGCGACCTTCATGGCGGGGTAGTTCACCGCCCAGATGACGACGGACGTGAGCGCGGCGAGGACGGCGAGGGGTCGTCGCAGGGGCGCCGTCACGTTCTCACTCTCCCACAAGGCCTGCTATATTCCCATCGCTTCTGCGGCCCGCCGGCGGCTACGCGGTGTCCGGTCGAGGCCCCGCGCGGAGGTCACCGAAAAAGATGCTCGAAGTACAGGGACTCTCAAAGTCGTTCTACGGAACGCCCGCCGTCACGGAAGTGAGCTTCCGTGTCGAAAGCGGCGAGATCCTGGGATTTCTCGGCCCGAACGGGGCCGGAAAGACCACGACGATGCGCATGATCACGGGCTTCCTGACGCCGACGGCCGGCAAGGTCACGCTGGACGACGTGGACGTCGCGAAGAACCCGATCCTGGCCAAGCGCTCGCTGGGCTACCTGCCCGAGACGCTCGCCCTCTACCCGGAAATGCGGGTCCGGGAGTACGTGGCTTTCCGGGCCGAGCTCTGCGGCGTGCCCGGCCGCGACGTCAAGGCGCGCGTCGACGAAGCGCTCGGGAAGTGCTTCGTCGACGACGTCGCGTCCAAGCCCATCGGCAACCTCTCGAAAGGGTATAGGCAGCGCGTCGGTCTCGCCGGGGCCCTCGTCCACAAGCCGAAGGTCCTCGTCCTCGACGAGCCCACCGTCGGCCTCGACCCCCGGCAGATCGTGAAGGTCCGCGCGCTCATCCGCGACCTCCGGAAGGACCACACGATCCTTCTCTCCACTCACATTCTTCCCGAGGTCGAGCTCGTGTGCGACCGCATCCTCATCATCGACAAGGGACGGATCGTCGCGTCCGGGACCCCCGAGACCCTCCGCCACCAGATGTCGCAGACTCCCAGCGTCACGGTCGCGCTGAAGGGCGAGGTCCCCGAGGCGGACGGCGTCCTCCGCCAGCTCCCCGGTGTCGCGGGAGCGTCGCGCATCGGCGCCGGAGGCGAGACGCGCGTCATGCTGGACGGCGTGCCGGGCACGGACCTCCGCGAGTCGGTCTTCAAGGAGTCGGTCCTGCGTGGGTGGACTCTTCTCGAGCTCACGCCGCGCGAGGCCTCGCTCGAGGACGTCTTCGTGCGCCTCGTCTCGCGTGACGCGGCCGTCGAAGTCGACACGCTGTCGGGCGCCGTCGACCGGGACGCGTCGACGCCGGCCGCGGGCACGGAGGTGCGCCCGTGAGAGCGTTCCTCGCGATCCTCAAGAGGGAGTTCTTTTCGTACTTCGTCTCGCCGCTCGGATATCTCGTGCTCACGTCGTTCCTGCTCGTGAGCGGATGGGTGTTCATGGTGCTCGTCGGAGCGCTCAATTCGCCCGAGACGCCGCGGATGGCCCTCATGTCCACGTTCTTCACGAACGTGTTCCAGTGGATTTTCCTGATGCTCGTCTCGGCGATCATCGCGATGCGCCTCCTGACGGAGGAACGCAAGTCCGGTTCCATCGAGACGCTCCTGACCGCGCCCGTGTCCGAGGCGACCGTCGTCGCCGCCAAGTTCGCGGGGGCCTGGTGCTTCTTCCTGTTCCTGTTCGTGCCGACCGGGCTCTACCCGCTTCTGCTCTCCCGCTTCGGAGGGCTCGACCTCGGTCCGGTTCTCGCGGGGTACCTCGGGATCGCGCTCATCGGAGCGCTCTTCATTTCCGCGGGCACGTTCGCCTCGGCGCTCACGAAGAACCAGATCGTCGCCGCCATTCTCGCGTTCGTCCTCATCCTCGGCAGCTTCATCATCGGGGTCGCGCGGGACTTCCTGCCCTTCCCCGAAATGCGGGACGCCCTTTCGTATCTGAACATCCTCGAGCACATGGACGACTTCGCCCGGGGCATCGTCGACACGAGGCGCATCCTCTACGTCGTTTCGACCGTCGTCTTCTTCCTCTTCCTTTCCACGCGCGCCCTCGAGGCGAACAAGGGACGCTGAGATGGACGCCAACGCCAACACAACGAAACCGCAACTTCAAAAGGACGTGCCCTCCCGTTCCGCGTATCGCGCGACGCTCGCGATCTCGGTCGTTATCGGCCTCGGCATCCTCGTGCTCGTGAACTACATCGGCTCGAGGCGCTACGCGCGCTTCGACTGGACGACGACCGGCCGCTACTCGCTTTCCGACAAGACCGTCAATGTCCTCAAGGACCTCAAGACGCCCGTCCAGGTCACTGTCTTCATGACGGCGGGGACGCCGCTCTATCCGGAGGTCGACGAGCTCCTCAAGCGCTACCGGGCGAAGAGCCCGATGCTCAGCGTCGAGACGCTCGATCCCACGCGCAACCCGGCGCGCGCGAAAACGTTCATCGAGGAGATGGGTCTTCGGAACCTCGCCGTCGTCTTCCGGGCGGGCGACAAGAAGAAAATCGTCACCGAAGACCGCATCGTCGAGTACGACTACACGCGCGCCCGCATGGGGGGCGATCCGTCGGTCAAGAACTTTCGCGGCGAGCAGGAGTTCACCTCCGCGATTCTCGCCGTCACGCAGGGGAAGGTTCCGAAGGTCCTCTTCACGTCCGGCCACGGCGAGCGCAAGTTCGACTCGCCACGCGAGCGCGAGGGGTTTTCCGAGGTCGCCGAGTCGCTCAAGGCCGACAACTGCACAGTCGAGGAGTGGGCCTCGCTCGGCGCGGCCGCCGTGCCCGAGGGCGCCGACCTCGTCGTGGTGGCGGGGCCCCGCTCTCCCTTCACCGAGGCCGAGCGAGAGGTCCTGAAGAAGTACCTCGACGCGGGCGGACGCGCTCTCCTTTTCCTCGACGTGGAATTTTCGCCGGGATCCGGCCGCACGCTCTCCGACTTCGGGCTGGCCCCGCTTCTCTCGTCCATGGGCCTGACGCTCGACAGCGACGTCGTCGTGGACCCGAAGAACGCGCTTCCGATGATGGGAGCCGAGACGGTCTTCGCGAAGTCCTACCGGGCCCATCCCGTGACGAAGCTCCTCACGGGAATGCCCGTCGTGTTCCCGCTCGCGCGCTCGGTGAGCGTAGCGAAGGCGCCGGTTCCAGGCTGGAAGGCGACGCCGCTCGTCGAGACTTCGGCCGACGGCTGGGGCGAGACGAATCTCAAGGATCTCGAAAAATCGAGCCAACCGAAGAAGGACGACATGGACGTCCCGGGTCCCGTCTCGCTGGCGGCGGCCGTCGAGTCGGACGAGGCCTCGAAGAAGAAGAGTCGCGTCGTCGTGTTCGGAGACGCGGATTGGGCGTCGAACGCCGGGATCGCGAATGCCGCGAACCGACTGCTCTTGTCCTCGGCCGCGAACTGGGCGCTCGAGCGGGAGTCGCTCGTGGCGATTCCTCCGAAGAGCGCGGATCAGATCGCCGTGACGCTCACGCGGCGCGACATCGGCCAGGTCGCGTTCGTGGTCATGCTTCTNCTCCCGCTCGCGGCCGTCGCGATGGGNGTCGCGATCTGGGCCCGCCGGAGAAAGTGACCGTTCCATGCCGACGCGCAAACTCCTCATCTTGACGGGNGTCTTCCTCGCTCTCCTCGCGTTCGTCGTGCTGTTCGAGCGCAAGCAGCCGACGTCCGAGGAGCGCGCGAAGTCCGCGAAGCGTCTCGTGGACGTGAACGCCGAGGACGTCGTCTCGGTCCTTCTCGAGCGCTCCGACCTTCCGAAGGTGGAACTCCTCCGCCGCGAGAAGAACCGCTGGACGCTCAAGGGCGATCCGGAGGGACCCGCGGACGGATTCGCGGCCGAGAACCTCGTGGGCGACCTCGGGCGGCTCGATGTCGTCGGCGAGGTGCGCACCGACGTCGACCCGAAGGAGTTCGGACTCGACGCGCCGAAGGCGAAGGCCACGCTCACGTTCAAGAACAAGTCCGTGAAGACGTTCCTGTTCGGGCAGGCGATTCCGGGGACGGACGCGACCGCCGCGGCGGAAGGGGCGCGTTTCGCGGCCGTCCGGGCGGCGCCGCTCGCGGCCTTGACGAAGCCGCTGGACGAGTATCGCAGCCACTCCTTGTTCGAGACGTCGTCGGCCGAGATCACGCGCCTCACCATCACGAAGGGTCCGAACACGGTCGTCGTCGCGCGCGGAGCGAAGCCGGACCGCGCGGCGGGCGGATGGAAGATGGAGAAGCCGGTCTCGGATTTCGCCTCGGATGCGTTCGTCGACCGTCTCCTGAGCGATCTCGCGAGCGAGCGGATCTCCGAGTTTCCGGCCATTCCCGTGGGGGATCTGGCCCGCGTCGGCCTGGCTCCGGGGTGGGCGACCGTGAAGCTCGAGAAGGGCGTGGAGGTCATCGCGACGATCTCGTTCGGGTCCGCGAAGGCGGACACCGGAGGCAAGATCTACGCGAAGGTCGGCAACCTCGTAGGCGTGGTGGGCGACCGGGTCCGCGAGTCCCTCGACACGGAGATGTCGGCCTGGCGCGAAGGGAAGGTCCTGCCGCTCGATCTTCCGGCCCTCCGGCGCGTTTCCTTCGCGGCGGACGACCTCCGGGCGGGAGCCGAGAAAGTGGACGGGGCGTGGCGCTCGGCGGGACGCGACGTCCCCGCGGACGTCGCCGAGGCTCTCGGAAGCGGCGTCGCGCGAGCCGAGGTGAAGTCCTTCTTCCCGAGGCGCGCCGGAAAGGCCGCAAAGGAGAAGCCCGTCGCCACGCTCGAGCTCCTGACCGAAGGGGAGGCTCCCGCGCGCGTCGTCTCCTTCTTCGAGGCGCCCTCCGGCGTCACGGGATTTCTCGCCGAGGCCACGGGCCGTCCGGAACCGATGCTCGTCGAAAAGACCGTTCTCGACGACCTCAAGCGCCAGGCGTCCGCGCTGCGCGACGCAGCGGCCGGGAAGCCGAAAGAATCGTCCAAGGCGAAAGCAGCCGAGAACCCCCGGCCGACCCCGGAGGCGGGCACGCTCGTGAAGATCGCCCCGGCCGCGAAGAAGTAACCGGTCAGCCTTTTTTCGGGGGTCCGGGCGACGAACCGATCTGCTCGTTCGGGATGTCGCTGTCGCGACGGACGCCCATCGCGCGCGCGCGATCGTCCGCGTTTCGCTCGAGCGTGGCGAGTCGGGCGAGGCGCTCGGCCTCTTTCTCGCGCTCCATCTGCTCGCTCTTCTTCTTCGCCGAGCCGATGAACGAGCTCGCGGCCAGGACCAGCTTCAGGTGGAGCTGTCCCGTGAACTTCGCGTTTCCCCCGAACGCCCCGACGAAGGAGGCGCCGCCGAGTCTGGCCTCCGAGAAGTCGGCGCCCCCGATGTTCGCCTGCTTGAACGCCGCTCCGTCGAGCTTCGCGCCGACGAGTTGGGCGAAGCGCAGGTCGCTGGCCGAGAAATCGGCGTCGTCGGCCTCGATGCCGAAGAGGTTGGCGCCGGACAGGTTCGCTCCCACCGCGATCGCGCCCGGGAGTCGGGACCGCTTCAAGTTCGCGCGGCGGAGGTTCGCCCGCGCGAGCTTCACCTTAGCCATGATGCAGCCCTCGAGATTCGCCTCCGAGAGGTCGGCGCCCGAGAGATCGGCCTCCGTGAAGTTCGATCCGCGCAGGTTCGCGCGGGCGCCGTTCGCCTCGATGAGACGCGCCGCCGTGAAGTTCGGGAGACGCATCTTCGGCGTTCTCAGGTCGATCTTGTCGAGAAAGGCCCCCGTGAAGTCGGTCTCTTCCATCTGCGCGCCCAGGAAGGTCGCGTTCCGGAAGTCCGCGCGATGGGCGCTCGTCTTCCGCATGACGGCGTCCGAGAAGTTCGCGGCCTGCGCCACGACGCGCTCGAAGTCGGCCTCGGAGAGGTCGGCGCCGGTGAAGTCGGCTCCGTTCGCCTCGGCGCCGCGGAGAACGGCGCGCTGGAGCTTGGCGCCCTTGAACGACGTGCCCGTGAGTTTCGCGTCGCGAAAGAACGAAAGCGTCAGGTTCGCCTTGTCGAATCGGCCGTTGCGGTATGTCACGCCGTCGAAGACCGCCTGAGTGAGGTCGGTGCCCTCGAAGACGCAGCGGTCGAGCTGCGCGCCGCGGAAATTCGCATAGAGGAGGCGGCCATAGGAGAAGTCGGTCGCGGTGAAGTCGGTCCCATCCAGCTTCGCGCCGGTCATGTCCACGGCGGTCATGATCGATTCGCGCACGCTGGCGCTTCTCAGCGTCGTGTTCCGGAAGCTCGCGCCAATGAACGAAACGCGCTCGAAGATCAGGTAGTCGAGGTCGGTCTCGGAAAGGTCGGCCCGGTCGAGCTTCGAGCCATTCAGAGAGGCCCCCGTGAAATGGGCGCGCGAAAGCGTGGCGCCCTCGAGGTTGCACCCCTCGAACTTTGCCCGTGAGAGGTCGGCGCCGGAGAGGTTCTTCCCCGAGAGATCGGCGCCGCTGAGACGCACCTCGGTGAAATCCGGGGTGAGAGAGGGCCGTTCGGCCCTCCACTCGTTCCAGTCGGGCGACTGCACGCGTTCGAGATGTTCCGGGTTCACGGTCTCGTAGTTTAGCGGAGCCTGTAACATTCGAGGGAATGAGTGAAATCGCGGTCCGGGGGCCCGAGCGGATCAGGCGCGCCTTGCTGGGCGGCTACCCGCTTCTCTACGTGGTGTCCTGGGAGGAAGGGCGCGTCGAGCGCGCCGTCGCCACCCTTGCGCAGAAGTTCTACGACAAGCCCGTGCCTTTTGCCGTCTGGAGCTGCGTCGACGGCATCGTGGCGGGAACCGAACGCTGGCCCGACACGGCGGACCCGCTCAAGGCGCTCGACGCGATCCTCGCGGCGCCCGGGCCGGGGTTCTTCCTGATGAAGGACCTCACCGCCTTCGTCGCCAAACCCGAGGTCGTGCGGCGCCTCCGGGACGCCTACCGGGCGCTCAAGGGCAAGGGCCGGTTTCTCGTGCTCGTCTCACCGCGCCTCGTCATCCCCGACGACCTGAAGAAAGAGATCTACGTCCTCGACTACGACCTTCCGGACGAGAGCGAGATCCTCTTCCTCCTCGGCCACCTCGGGAAGCGCTACTTCGGCGAGAAGGGCCTCTCGGACGAGGACGCGAAACATCTCGCCATGGGATTGAAGGGGCTCACGCAGGACGAGACCGAGCACGTCGTTTCGCGGGTCTTCTCGCGCCGGCCCGTCTTCGACGAGGAGTCGTATTCCGAGGTTCTCGCCGAGAAGGAGCAGGCGACCCGCAAGGACGGCGTCCTCGAGTTCGTGCCGCCGCGTTTCTCCCTCGCGGACATAGGGGGCCTCGAAAACCTCAAGGAGTGGCTCGTGAAGCGCAAGAAGCTCTTCACGAAGGAGGCGCTCGACGCCGGCATGCCGGTGCCCAAGGGAATTCTCCTCATGGGGGTGTCGGGTTGCGGAAAGTCGCTCTCCGTCAAGGCGATCTCCGCCCTCTGGAACCTGCCGCTCTTCCGCCTCGATATGAACCTCGTCTTCGGCACGGACAATCCGGAGCAGACGTTTCAACGCGCCCTCCGCACGGTGGAGTCGCTCTCGCCCGCGCTCCTCTGGATCGACGAGATCGAGATGGCGATCACGGGCGGCCGGGAGGCCGGCACGGGCGGTGACGCCTCGCTCGGACGCATCTTTTCGACGTTTCTCACCTGGATGCAGGAGAAAAAGGGGCTCGTGTTCGTGGCGGCCACGGCGAACCGCATCCATCTCCTGCCCGCCGAGATCATCCGCAAGGGCCGTTTCGACCAGGTGTTCTTCCTCGACCTGCCGAACGAGAACGAGCGCAAGGCCATTTTCACCGTCCACCTGAAGAAGGTCGGGTCCGACCCGAGTCTTTTCGACGTCGTGTTCCTGTCGAAGGCGACGAAGGGCTTCGTGGGCTCCGAGATCGAGGCCGCCGTGCACGCCGCCGCGGTCGAGGCCTTCAACCAGGGGCGGAAGCTGAACGAGGACGACATGTCGAAGATGCTGACAGCGACCGTGCCTCTCTCGCGGACGATGGACGAGCAGATCAAGGCCATCAAGAGCTGGGCGCACGACCGCGCGATGCCGGCGTCCAAGGCCTAGGCCCGTCGAGCGTCCCCTCAGCGGAGCGGCGGGGGAGGCGGCGCGGTTCCCTCGGAGACCACGATGACGGCGGTGCCGTAGCAGAGCACCTCGGTGACGCCCTGCATGACCTCCGTCGCGTCGTAGCGCACGCCGACGACCGCGTTCGCGCCGATGTCGCGGGCGTGGCCGAGCATCATGTCGAAGGCCTCGGTCCGGGTCCTCTCGCAGAGCTCGGTGAAGAGCGTGATGTTTCCCCCGACGAGCGTCTGGAGCGAGCCCCCGATCGTGCCGAAGATCGAGCGCGAGCGCACGGTGATGCCGCGCACGACCCCGAGGTTCCGGGTCACCCGGTAGCCGTCGAGCGTGAACGTGGTCGTCGTCATGGGATGCGTCATGAGGTCATTCTCCTTCAGTTCCAGCGGGAGTCGAGCCCGGGCCGCCGGAACGGCGCGAGGAAGTCGAGCCGCTTCTGGACCCCGGCGATGTACGCGAGCGCCCAGTCGTACCGTTCTTCGAGGCGGTCCATCACGAGGACGCGGTAGCCTTCTTCGGCGTCCAGCCCGAGCCGCGTGAGCGCCTCGTTCACGAACCCCTCGTCCGAGAGCTCAGGAGGCAGCGAGCGCGAATGCGCGCGCCCGACGGAGTCCGCGAGGCGCGCCACGCTTTTCGCGAGGAGATGTCTCAGGCTTCGCCGGGAGCGGCCGCCGGCCGCCGCCGCCGGAAGAGGTTGCATTGGAAGCGGGGCGACCTC
>JGI20175J14863_1000221_pt1 | contig 11630 bp, 9 predicted proteins | sample NGESurdeep072012_2_FD_14863 | JGI IMG/M metagenome (IMG submission 14863)
CTGGAGCCGCTACGCCGCCGGAGACCACCAACGGTCACCATCAGGCTGGACTCCGCGCAGAACCCACGACAGTTGAATAGGCGAACTCACCAGGATCAACCAGGTGACCGCCAGCTGATCGCGGACTTCCTGTGCCGCGACCCGGCCCGGCCGCCGGACCACTGCCCGGACGACGCTTTGGGCGGGCTCACCGAGCGGGAACGCGAACTGCTGGTCACCGTCGCACNCGGGCNGTCCAACGCCGAGATCGCGAGCCTGCTGACGGTCAGCTACGCCACCGCCAAGACCCACGTCCGCCACCTGCTGACCAAGCTGGGAGCGCGGGACCGAGCGCAGCTGGTCATGCTCGCCGACGAGTGCGGAGACGTTGTCGCTCGGGACGAGTGAAGGCGGCGAGGCGCCCAGCGGCGGCCCCGGCCCAGAAGCTCAGCGCATCCGGCGCGGTCCGAGATCGTCACTGCGCACCGGCGGAGCCACCCGGACCCGGGCGGACAGGACACTAACCCCGTCGGACGAGACCACCGCCGGGTTGATCTCCACCTCCACCACCTCCAGGATGTCGTCGGCGAGCCGGCCCACCCGCAGCAGCAGATGTTGCAGGGCCTCGATGTCGACCGGTTCGGCGCCCCGGTAGCCCGACAGCAGCGGGGCGGCCCGGATGGAACGCACCAGGTCCGCAGCGTCGACGTCGGTCAACGGCAGGATCCGAAACGCCCGGTCGTCGAGCAGGTCGGTGACCACTCCGCCGATGCCAAAGGACACCAACGCGCCGAAGGACGGGTCCTCGGTGGCGCCCACCACCGTGGCGACCCCCGGCGGCGCTACGGTCTGAAGGACCAGTCCGGCCTCCACTGCGCCGAGTCGGGCCGACATCGCAGCGTACGCCGTGCGCAGCTCGTCTTCGGTGTCCAAGTCGAGCCGGACGCTGCCCAGCTCCGGGCGGTGCCGCAGGTACGCCGCGGTGGCCTTGAGCGCGACCGGGTAGCCCAGGCCGGCCGCGGCGGCAACCGCCTCGTCGGCCGACGCCACGGCCACCGTGGGCCACACCCGAATGCCGTAGCAGGCGAACAGCTCGATCACCCGGTCCGGTGTCAGCCATCTACCCGTCGGCGCCGCGGCCAGCTCGGCCGCGACCAAGTCGCGGGCGCTCGCGTCGTTGATGTCCGGCAGCTCCGGTACGACGCCGACCGGCCGCGCCCGCCACTCGGCGTACTCGGTTGCCTTGGCCAGCGCGTAGACCGCCGCCTCCGGCGAGCGAAACGACGGGACACAGCGCGCCCCGGCCAGCCCCTGGTCGTGGCACATCTGTTCGGGCAGTCCGACCATGGCCAGAAACGTCGACGCCACCGGCTTGGTCGCCGTGCCCACGACCTCGGTGAGCACGCGGGCCACCTCCGTCTCAGGGGTGTCCAACGGCGGGATGCACACCGTGATCACTGCGTCGACGCCCGAGTCGGCAAGCACGGCGGTCAGTGCCTGACGGAAATCCTCCCCCGACCCGCTGGCACTGAGATCCAGTGGGTTGCCGACCACGGCCAGCGGCGATAGTCCCTGACACAGCTGATCGGTGGTTTCGGCAGAAAGCTCGGCCAGCTGGAGACCGGCGCCGACGCAACAGTCCGCGGCCAGGATTCCGAGTGCAGCCGAGTTGCCCACGATGGCGACCCGCCGGCCGGTGGGCAGTGGTTGGTAGCCGAGCATTTGCGCCACGTCGAACAGCCGGGCCAGCGTCTCCACCCGGATGACGCCGGCCTGCCGGAACAGCGCGTCCGCAGCCTCCTCGGACACCGGCACCGCCACCCCGGCGTGCCCGACCGGGACCTGGGTGGTGTAGCGGCCGCTCTTCACCGCGACGATCGGCTTCTTGCGCGCCACCCGGCGGGCCAGTCGGGCGAACTTGCGCGGGTTGCCGAACGACTCCAGGTAGAGCAGGACGACGTCGGTGGCCGGGTCTTCCTCCCAGTACTGCAGCATGTCGTTGCCGCTGACGTCGGCCCGGTTGCCAGCGGAGACGAACGTCGACAGGCCGAGCCTCCGCTGCGCCACTGACTCCAGGATCGCGATCCCGAGCGCCCCGGACTGGGAGAAGAAGCCGATCTTGCCGCGGCCGGGTGAGATCGGGGCCAAGGTGGCGTTCAGCGAGATCGCCGGATCGGTGTTGATGACGCCCAGGCAGTTGGGGCCGATCACGCGCATGCCGCTGGCCAACGCGGTGACGACCAACTGGCGCTCGGCGGCCCGACCCGCCGACCCGGTCTCGCCGAAACCCGAAGAGATGATCACAAGTCCGCGTACCGACTTGCGGGCGCACTCCTCGACCACTGCGGCGACGCTGGCCGCCGGAGTGGCGATCACCGCCAAGTCCACCTCGTCGTCGATGTCGAGCACGCTGGGGTACGCGCGGACACTGGCGACGTGGCCGCCGCGCGGGTTGACCGGGTAGACCGGCCCCTGGAAGCCGGAGTTGAGCAGGTTACGGAAGACCGTGGTCCCGACCCGATGCAGCTGCCGACTGACGCCGACCACGGCTACCGACCGGGGAAACAACAGCCGCTGGATCGACTGGGACTCCGCCCGGTGCTCGCGGGAACGCATCACGTTGACCGAGCGCTCGGTCGGCTCGATCGGGAACTCCATATGCACGACGCCGTCGGCGAAACTGCTCTTGGTCTGGTAGCCGGCGTCCCGGAAAACGCCCACCATCCGGTGGTTCTGCGGCAGCACCTCGGCGATGAAGCGGCGGATTCCGTTCTCCCGCGCAACGGCGGCGATGTGCTCCAGCATCACCGACCCCAGGCCTCGGCCCTGGTGAGCGTCGGTGACCACGAAGGCGACCTCGGCGAGCTCGGTCTGCGGGATCCGGTCGTAGCGGACGACGGCAATGAAGCTGTCGCCGAGGACTGCCACCAGGGCAGCGCGCTCGACATGGTCCACGGTAGTGAACCGGCGGACGTCGGCGTCGCTCAGCAGCGGGTANGCGGCGAAGAACCGGAAGTAGATGGTCTCCGGCGAGAGCCCGGCGTGGAGCTCGACCAGCCGGTCGGCGTCCNNCGGCNTGATCGGGCGCAGATGGACTGTGCCGCCGTCGGCGAGGACGACGTCGGCCTCCCAGTGCGGGGGGTACGGCGCGGGCTCCACCGAGCCGGCCAATGGGCCGGTGCTGGTGTCGGCGCTCACCAGACAGACACCGGGTCCAGGCCGTGCAACGGCCAGACCGCTCGCCGGGTGGCGGTCACGGCCCGATCCAGCGGACTGTCCGCATCCCCCTCCCCCGGTTCCCAGGCGACGTACGACGGCTCTTCGCCGTCCCCCATGGATGTTGGCGGAGCCTGCCGCGAGCGGGTGGCCACGAGCTTGCGCCAGCCGTCCGGGACGGCCGTGGCCGCGGGCAGCGGATCCCCCGTGGCCACCGCGAGCAGGTGCGTCCACGACCGCGGCACCACCTGCACGACATCGTATCCGCCGCCGCCGACCGCGACCCACCGGCCGCCGCAGACCTCGTGGGCCAGGCTGTGCAGCGCCGCGTGGGCGGCGCGCTGCCCGTCGACGGACAACATCAGGTCGGCCAGTGGGTCCAGTCGGTGGCTGTCGGCGCCGTGCTGGCTGAACAGGATCTCCGGGCGGAATTCGCGGATCATCGGCGGAACCACGGCGTGGAAGGCCCGTAGCCAGCCGGCGTCCCCGGTGCCGGCCGGCAGCGCGACGTTGACGGCGCTGCCCAGCGCCGCGCCCCGGCCGGTCTCGCCGGGGAAGCCGGTGCCCGGGAACAACGTGTAGCCGCTCTCGTGCATGCTGATCGTCAGCACCCTGGGGTCGTCGTAGAACGCGGCCTGGACCCCGTCCCCGTGGTGGACGTCGATGTCGACGTAGCCCACCCGGGACACGCCCTGCGCCAGCAACCAGGAGATCGCCACCGCTGGGTCGTTGTAGACGCAGAACCCCGAGGCCCGGTCGCGCATCGCGTGGTGCAGGCCGCCGGCCAGGTTGACGGCGTGCTGCGCGGTGCCCTCGTGCACCGCCCGAGCCGCGGCCAGGCTGGCCCCGGTGATCAACGCCGACGACTCGTGCATCCGCTCGAAGACCGGGTTGTCGTCGGTACCCAGGCCGTAGCGCAGACCCAGCCGGCCCATCATGTCGTCGGGGGCGCGGCGGACCGCATTCAGGTACGACGGGTCGTGCACCAGCTCCAGCAGGGCGTCGCTGGCCGACTGCGGCTTCGCCACCCGCACGCCCGGCCGGTCCAGCACCCCGAGCTCTCGCGCCAGTGCCACCGTCAGCTCCAGGCGCACCGGGTGCAACGGGTGGTCGCGCCCGAGGTTGTAGCCGAGGAGGGCCTCGTCCCACAACACCAGCACCGAGTCGCTCACGCCGCTCCCCTTATACTGCCGAGCAGACTATTCCCCTACGGCCCGGCGATAGGGCCGCACACTAGTTGTCGGCCGGTTGCTACCTTCCGTCGGTGTCGCCGGAGCCCGTCAGCGCACCCGCCACTGCGCGGTTCTGTGCCGGGTGCGGCGGCCCGATGGACACCCGCACGGTCGGCAACCGTCCCCGCCGGGTGTGTCGGTTCTGCGGCGCGGTTCACTTCCCCGACCCCAAGGTCGGCGTCGGGGTGCTCGCCGTCCGCGACGACGAGTTGCTGTTGGTCCGACGAGCCGTGGCGCCGGAGATCGGCCGCTGGTCGGGTGCCGGGTGGCTTTCTGGACGCCGGCGAGGACCCGCGGGCGGCGGCTGCCCGGGAGACGCTGGAGGAGGCCAACCTCGTGGTGGACGTCGGCGACCTCGTCGACGTCTACGCCAACCCATCGGCCGGTGACGCGACCGTGTTCTTGCTCTACCGGGCAGACGTGGTCGGTGGTGAGCTGCGCGCCGGCGACGACGCCGCGGACGCCCGCTTCTTCGGCCGCACGGGGCTGCCCGGGCTGGCGTTCGCGAGTACCGTCGACGCCGTCCGGCGCTGGCTGGCGACCCGGCCCGATTAGCCGGCTTACGGGCCGGTCCCGATTGGCCGGCTCACGGGCCGGCCGACCGGACGGTCCCCGGACACCGAGACCCGAGGACACCATGGACCGGATTTCCGCCGAACAGCTGCCCGAGGTCATCGCCCTCGCGACCCGGGCACCCTCGATCCACAACACCCAGCCCTGGCGGTTCGCCGCGGCCGACGGCGTCATCGATGTGTACGCCGACCGCGGCCGCAAACTGCCCGTGTGGACCCCACCGGGCGTCAGCTGCTGATCAGCTGCGGCGGCGCCGTCTGCTATGCGCGGCTGGGGGTCCGGGCCGCCGGCTATGCCGTGCGGGTGGAGTTGCTGCCCACACCGGCCGACCCCGACCACCTGGCCCGGCTGACCGTCGGTGATCCGCTGTCCACCACCGACGACGAGCGGGCGCTGCTGGCCGCCATCCCCCACCGGCACACCAACCGGCTGCCGTTCGAGGACCGGGAGGTACCGACCGCACTGATCGCCGAGCTCGAGCACCGGGCCAGCCTGGAGGGCGCCTGGCTGCGCCTGATCGAGCAGTCCAGCGACCAGATGACGACAGTGGTCTTGCTCTCGCACGCCGATGAGGCACAGCGGCTGGACCCGGCGTACCGGGAAGAGCTGGAGTCCTGGCTACGCTTCGATGCCGGCGCCGCCGACGGGGTGCCCGCTACCGCCGTACCGCATGTCGGGAAGGGTGCCGAACGGCGCTCGGCGTTCGTGCTGCGCGACTTCGACCTGCGCGGTGAGGGCGCGCTGCCCATTCACGGTCAGCAGGTGGAGCGGCCCGTGGTCGTCCTGCTGGGCACCGACAGTGACGGGCCGGCCGACTGGCTGCGCGCCGGCCAGGCGCTCGTGCACGTGCTGCTGCGGGCCACCGTCGACGGGGTCGCCGCCTCGCCGCTGAACCAGGTGCTGGACATCCCGGCCCTGCGCACCCAGCTGCGGGGGCAGCTGCACGTCATGGGCTTCCCGCAGATGCTGCTGCGGATGGGCTACGGCCGGGAGGCGGCCGCTACCTCGCGCCGACCAGTGGACGAAGTCACGATCGACCGCTAACTAACCGGCTGGCGCACTTTCCCGCCAGCGAACCCTCCGCCCCCCGCTGCGACCGCGTCACCCGGTTCAGCCGCACCCGGTTCAGCTCACCCGGTTCAGCTCGCCCGGTTCAGCTCGCCCGGTTCAGCTCGCCCGGTTCAGCTCGCCCGGTCAGCCGCACGGTCAGCTGCACCCGGTTCAGCTGCACCCGGTTCAGCTGCACCCGGTTCAGCCGCACCCGCGTACGACACACCTCGTTACGGCGTGTCGCAACCCGCTCAGCCGCACCCGGCTCAGCTTCACCCGCCTACGGCACACCTCGTACGGCGTGTCGCAGCCCGCAACTGTGCCCTGAGCCCGTGAAGCTGGCCGATTCGGTCAGCTTCACCCGCCGACGGCACAAGGCAGATTCGCCCAGGCGCTTCGGCGCTGGCGGGCGGGGCTGTGGACAAGCGCAATCTGCGGAGCCCCGGGCGCGCCACCTTAGGCAGCATGACCGCTGACCCCCCGGCCGCTGACGCAGCCCACCCCGCCGACGCCAACCCCACCGACGCCAACCCCGCCGACGACGGCCCCTTCAGCCGAGCCAGCGCCCTGGCCGCCGGCAGCACGATCAGTGCGGTACGCGCGCAGCTGCGGACGGGCGCCTGGCAGCGGCTACGGCGGGGCACATACGTAGCCAGCGACCTCCTCATTACCGCCGAAGCCGAAGCCGATGCCGGTGCGCTGCACGCGGTCGCTATCCGCGCCGGTCTGCTCCGCACTCACGGTGCAGCAGCGAGCGGCACCTCGGCGGCTCGGCTGCACGGCCTGCCGTTGCTGTGCCCGCCACCGGCTGGTGTCGAGCTGACCCGAAGCACGCGCGGCACTCCCACGTCGTACCCGGGCCTGCGGATCAAAGTGGCCGCGCTGCCAGTCGAGCACGTCACGTCGCGCCACGGCGTACCGGTGACGACGGCCGCTCGCACGGTCGTCGACCTGGGCCGCGCGCTGCCGTGGCCGCAGGCGGTCGTCCTGGCCGACGCCGCCGTGCACAGCGGACTCACCACCGTGGCCGATTTGGGCCACGTCCTGTCCTGCTGCGCCGGTTGGCCTGGCGTGCGCGCGGCCAGTCGCGCGATCGACTTCGCCGACGCCACCGCCGAGTCGCCGTTGGAGTCGCTCACCCGAGTCTTCTTCGCCGACCACGGCATCGAACCGCCAGTGTCGCAGCACTGGCTTGGTGACCCGCGGGGGCCTATCGGCCGGGTCGACTTCTATTGGCCGAGGCACCGCACCATCGCCGAGGCGGACGGCCTGCTGAAGTACGCCGACGAGGGCGCCCTTCGCGCGGAGAAACTGCGTCAGGAGCGACTCGAGCAGGCCGGCTTCGTCGTCGTCCGGCTCACCTGGCACGACGTCACCCGTACGCCCGAGCGCAGCGCCGCCCGACTGCACTTCGCCTTCGCCCGCGGCGACGTCCTGCGGCTGGCGGGATAGCCGGGTCGGTGAACTGCCGATCCGCCCCCGGCTCTGCAGCTCCGGCTCCGGCTCCGGCTCCGGCTCCGACAGCTTCGGCTCCGCAGCTTCACACCTTCACCCGCCTACGGCACAGCTGGTACGGCGTGTCGCGGCCCCCGACGATGCCGACGGCGGGTGAAGGTGCCCCCGGTGCCCACCTTCACCCGCCTACGGCACAGCTGGTACGGCGGGTCGCGGCCCCCGGTGATGCCGACGGCGGGTGAAGGCGCCCGCGGGCGGGGCCAAGTCCCTGAGTCGGCAATCAGTCCAGGTAGTCGCGCAGCACCTGGGAACGGGAGGGATGCCGCAGCTTCGACATCGTCTTCGACTCGATCTGCCGGATCCGCTCCCGGGTGAGCCCGTAGACCTTGCCGATCTCGTCCAGGGTCTTGGGCTGGCCGTCGGTGAGGCCGAACCGCAGCTGGATGACGCCGGCCTCCCGCTCGGAGAGGGTGTCGAGCACCGAGCCCATCTGCTCCTGCAAAAGCGTGAAGCTCACCGCGTCCACGGCTACGACGGCGTCGGAGTCTTCGATCAGGTCACCAAACTGGGTGTCACCCTCGTCGCCGATCGGCGTGGAGAGGCTGATCGGCTCCCGCCCGTACTTCTGGACCTCGACCACCTTCTCCGGGGTCATGTCCATCTCTTTGGCCAGCTCTTCGGGCGTCGGCTCGCGGCCGAGGTCCTGGAGCATCTGCCGCTGGATGCGCGCCAGCTTGTTGATGACCTCGACCATGTGCACCGGGATGCGGATGGTGCGCGCCTGGTCGGCCATCGCTCGGGTGATCGCTTGACGGATCCACCAGGTGGCGTACGTCGAGAACTTGTAGCCCTTGGTGTAATCGAACTTCTCCACCGCGCGGATCAGGCCCAGGTTGCCCTCCTGGATCAGATCGAGGAAGAGCATGCCGCGGCCGGTGTAGCGCTTGGCGAGCGACACCACCAGGCGCAGGTTCGCCTCCAGCAGGTGATTCTTGGCCCGCTGACCGTCCTCGACGATCCACTCCAGGTCGCGTCGCAGCTCGGGCGACAGCTTCTTGCCCTTGCCGCCGGCGGCGATGCGCTCATGCTCGGCGCGCAGCTTCTCCGAGGCGTACAGGCCGGCCTCGATTCGCTTGGAGAGCTCAACCTCCTGCTCGGCGTTGAGCAGCGGCACCTTGCCGATCTGCTTGAGGTAGTCCCGCACCGAGTCCGCGGTCGCCGATGCCTCGGCGCCACGTCGGGCCTCGGCCGCCACCGCGGCCTCGTCGTCCTCTTCGTCCTCGACAACCACGGCCTCGGTCGCGACCTCGAGCTCGGCCACGTCCGGCTCGTCGGGCTCGACCGCGGGCCCCCCAGGCACACCGGCGAGTACGTCGTCGGCGGAAGGGCCGGCAGCAACCAGCCCGGTGGTGGCGGCTGCGCCGTTCGCCGGCACCGAGCCGGCATCAACGGCGGGTGTGACCTGACCGGCAGATGCCGTCTGGGAGTTGGCCGCCTTGTTGGCCGCCTTGTTGGCCGCCTTGCCGGCCGACTTGCCGGCCGACTTGCCGGCCGGAGCCTTCTTGGCGCCGCGAGACGTGGCACTGGCCGGCGACGTAGCGCTGGCCGATGTCCGACCGCGAGCGGCCGACGCGGACTTGCGGGCCGGTTCGCGCGCGGCGCCATTGGGGGGCTCGGCCGGAACGTCCGCTCCAGCAGCCGCGGACTGCAACCCGACCGACCCGGAGACCGTGGGGCTGCCGTCCTCGACGACCGCCACGCCGGCTTCGGTAAGTTCTCGTAGCACTCGCTCCACCCTCGCCTGGCTCAATCCGTCTGCTGCCACCGCCGCCCGCACGTCTGCCACGGGCACCGACCCCTGGCTACGGCCTTGCTGCAGCAGGGAGCGCACGGCGGAGGGGTCGGGCAACGAAGCGGACGTCACAGAGCACCTTTGCTGTCTGGGGGTCCGGGATGAGGCCGACGGCGGGCATCGGGAGCAGCGTCAGCCCGCACGACCCGTACGGGAAACCCGGGTGTGCGTTGCACATATTCCCATGTAGCCGCGCCAACCAACGCATCGACCCGCAGGGCACCCCCCGGGCCGGCCCCCCAAGCCGGCTCGGCGGTGCCGGCGGCAGCCCGCGCAGCGATCAATCGAACGCCAGGCCACTCTCGACAGGCAGCTCAGCCCGGAGCCAACAGCACGGGAACCACAAAGTAGGCCAGGATCCCCAGGCCGAGCACGGCCGCGACGGCCCAGGGCCACAGGCCGGTTCGAGATTGCCAGGCTGCCCTTCCGCGGACCGCGGCAGTGGTCAGTACCCCGGTGATGCCGAGCAACAACAGCCCCCCGCCGACCACGAGCAGCCCGTAGCCCTCAACTGCCGACACGACACTCGCCAGCCGCCAGCCGCGATCCGATCCGGCCGACCCCCGCCGGACATCGCGTCGTACCGGTCGGCATGTTCCTGCCCATGGTCACCTCGCCCCGGACCGTCAACCGGCTGACCCGAACCCCCGCACCGAGCGCTCCGCCGCTGTCGGTATGCCCCGCCAGGCGGTGGTGGAACGACCGGACGGAACAACGAGTTGGGCTGGGTGCACCGGTGGCCCGTCCGGGCTGGGTGCACCGGTCGCCCCGTCCGGCTGCGCTGAGCTCGGTGGATCGGGTAAGACAGGGCTGTCAGCGAGTACGACGGCGGGCCTTGGCAGGAAGGGACGGCCTGTGCTGCACGACCTGCTCCTGCTGCCGGTGGCCAGGCCCTGGCTGGTCGCCGTACTACTGGTGGCTGCGGGTCTGCTGTGGTGGGCGGGGTGGCGGCTGCGTCGGACCACCCGCCGACGGCTGACGGTGATGGCGCTGGTCGGGGCCGTGCTGGTGGCGGTGGCCGGCGGCGCCAACGCCGCCAATGTCTACTTCAGCTACCTGCCGCACGTGGGCGACGTCGTGGGCGTGGGGTCCTGGCGGCAGGTGCCGGCGGGTACCGGCACCACCCCAACCCACCTCAGCGCCGTCATGCAGGCCGACCCCCACGCTGCGGGATCGCCACCGACGCCGACNGTCGGTCACGGCGCTGTGACCTCGATCGCCGTCGCGGACCGGGCGTCCGGTTTTGGCAGCTATCGAGCGGAGGTATACCTGCCGCCGCAGTACCTGGCCGAGCCAACCCGCCGGTTCCCGGTGCTCTACCTGCTGCACGGCTCCCCCGGCGTACCGGTGGACTGGCTGCGCGGCGGCGAGGCCACGGCGGCCGGCGACGCCCAGGCCGCGGCCGGGCATCCGCTGGTCATCGTGATGCCCCGGGATAGCCACTGGTGGCTGGATGACTCCGAGTGTGTGGACGGCGTGGCGGAGCGGGCCGACACCTATGTGTCGGTGGACGTGGTAGCGGCCGTCGACGCGCAGCTGCGCACGGTGGCGGACCGGAGCCACCGAGCGGTCGGCGGCATGTCCGCCGGCGGGTACTGCGCGCTCAACCTCGGACTGCGCCACCGCGACACCTTCGCCGCGATCGTGGACATGTCCGGACTCACCGTGCCCACGCACGCCGGTGGGTTGACAGCCCTGTTCGGCTCGGGGCCGGCGGGCCAGGCGCGGGCGGAGGCCAACATGCCGGCGCTGTACGTCGCGACGCTGAGCCCGCGGCCCGCGACCGCGGTGTGGATGGATGCCGGCAGCAGCGACGCCACCGTGCTGGCCCAGATGCGGCCCATGGCGGCCGCGCTGCGTGAGCGGGGCTACCCGGTCCGGTTGGGTACCCGCCCCGGCGCGCACACCTTCCATGTGTGGGCGCCGGCGCTGCGGGAGGCGTTGCCTTGGGTGGCCGACCAACTGGGCGCCTGATCGGCGCACGCATCGGCGCACGCATCGGCGCGACCGCAAGAGCGCAAGGTCAACCCGAGCCGCCACCGCTCGCCGGCGCCGTCGGAGCCCCGCCGGCGGCCGGCGCGGCTGGTGGTGCCGGTGGCGCGACGGGTGCCGCCGGCGCGGGCACCGGAGCCGCGGGTGGTGCCGGGGTCGGCGCAATGGCCGGTGGCGCCGATGGCGGATTGCCGGTTACCCCGGACGTACCTCCGGTATCCGCCGACGTGGACGCCGACGGGGACGCCGACGGGCGTGTTGGCCGCCGCGGTCGGGTTGAC
>JGI20175J14863_1000225_pt1 | contig 11416 bp, 9 predicted proteins | sample NGESurdeep072012_2_FD_14863 | JGI IMG/M metagenome (IMG submission 14863)
GCGCCCCACCGGTACCCCCAGGCGAACCGACGCAGGTCCGGGTCGGCCGGCTCGCCGGGATGGGCGTTGACCTCCACGCTGGCCTCGCCGCGGGCGGCCAGCCGGGCCAGCGCGCCCGGCAGTGAGCGGTCCAGCGCGCCGGCCTCGTCCAACCCGGCGTAGTCGCCGGTGGCGACCAAGCCGGCCAGGCTGATCCGGGTGTCGAGCCGACGACTGAGCACGTTGACCCCGACGCCGACGGGAGAGCGGCGGGCGCTGCGCGGCAGCCGAACGGCCGGTAAGCCGTGCCGGCGGGCCAGCTCGACTACCACCTCGGCCACCGCCGGCCACAGGTGCACGTGCTGATGGGTGTCGACGTGGGTGACCGGGACGCCGATGCCGGCGATGCGCTCCAGTTGGGCGCCGAACTCCCGGCGAACGTCGGCCGGGTCGATCCGCCTGGCCAGGCCGCGGCCGACGACCGTGCGGTAGGACAGCGGCAGCCGCCCCCGCCGGTCGACCAGGGTGGGGATCTCCCGGGCGGACAGCAGCGGTGGGTCCTCACCGACCATGGCCAGGTGCGCCCCGATGCCCAGGGTGGGGGCGGAGCGGGCCAGCCGAGCGGCGTCCGGGAAGGCCCGGCCGACGGCGAGCACCGACGCGGAGGTCACGATGCCGCCCCGGTGGGCGCGAGCCACCGCCCGGCAGACCCCGGCGGTCATCCCGACGTCGTCCGCGGTCATGATCAGCAGCCGCGGCTGCTTCCCCGCGCCACCGCCCGCCCCCCTGCCGGTCACTGGGCCGGCGGGGTCAGTGCCCGCAGCTCCCGACGCAGCGAAACCAGCTCGCGCACGATCGTGCGGATGACACTGATCGAGGACAGCGTCGACGTACCGCGGCTGCGGGGGAAGTAGTCGACTCCGATCTGGACCACATGAAATCCCAGGCGCTGCGCCCGCACGATCAGCTCGGCGTCGATGAACGAGCCCTCGCTGACCAGGTGCACCTGCTCCAGCACGGGGCGCCGGATCAGCTTGCAGGCGAAGTTCACGTCCCGGATCCGGGTGTCGAAGGCCAGCTGGATCAGCCAGTTGTAGACCCACGAATACACCGCGCGGCGCGGCCCCTCACCGGATCGGTCATGCCGGTAGGCGCTGACGATGTCGGCCTCATAGATCCGCATGATGCGACAGGCCCGGTCCAGCTCGACCATGTCGAACGGCAGGTCGGCGTCGGTGTAGAGCACGACGTCGCCGGAGGCCGCCGCCAGCCCGCTCTTGATGCTGCCGCCGAGCTTGCGGTTGACCGGGTGGTGGACGACGACGACCCGTGGGTCGGCGGCGGCCAGCTCGTCCGCGAGCCGACCGGTGGCATCGGTGGAGGCGTCGTCGACGATGACCAACTCGTAGTCGCCCAGCTCGCCACCACCGATCAGGCGCTCGCAGGCCTCCCGGACGGCCCGCACCGCCCGGTGCACGTAGGCCTCCTCGTTCCACATCGGGACGACGATGCTCAGCCGCCGAAACGGCTTCTCGATCGCAGCATCTACCGACTTGACCGGCTCCGGGTCGGGTGTCACGACACCTCGTAGCCGCGGGTGTAGAGCACCATCCCGTACGCCAACCCCACGGCGAACAGCACCAGCACGGTCCGCAGCACCCACGGTGGTCGCTCGGCGAGGAAGTCCGCGGCGGCAGCAAAGGCGGGAAATGCGGCCAGCAGGTAGCGGCCGCTGCCCATGAAGTCCTTGGTCGACAGCACCGGGATCGCCATGACCACCGCGGTGAACACCGCGTAGCCCCAGCCGAATCGCCGGCGGATCCGCGGTAGCAGCAGGACGACCACCAGACAAGCCAGCGCCGGCGCCAGCAGGCGCAGCTTGTCCGGCGTACGGCCGAGCACGAGCTGGCCCAGAAAGTCGATCTTAAACCAGACCCGCGGCCCGGTGCCCTGGTCCCAGCCGGGCGAGGACTCGGTGGCCACGAACGCCAACGGCGTGCCGAAGCGCACCCACTGGTAGCCGCAGTATCCGAGCAGACCGGCCGCCGAGAGCAGCACTCCGGCGTCGCGCCAGCCGACGGTCGTCAGCGCCGCTCGGACGCGAGCTCCGGGATGGGCTAGTGCCATCCGGTGGGCTCCAGCTGGCGCCTTCCGGGCCGGTGCCTCCCCGGCCGGTACCGCCGCGACGGTGGGCGCCGGGTCGGTGGGCGCCCGGCGCTGCGCCGCCAGCTCGACCGCCCGGCGCTGCGCCGCCAGCTCGACCGCGCGCACGGTCAGCCCGACCAGCACCGCGATCCCGATCGGGCGACCGGCCGTGGCCAGCGTCCCGACCCCGCCGGCGACCCACGGTCGGTTGCGCTCCAGCAGGACGAAGGCCCCGATACTGGCGGCGACGAACAGTGCGTCGGCGTACACCGTGCCGTAGAGGTAGAACGCATAGGGATAGAGCACCAGCAGGGCCACCGCGCCGCCGGCCACCGATCGCGGCAGCCGCTGCGCGCTCCACCCGGCGAACAGCAGNGCGGCGGCGAGCCCGGCGGCCACCGTGATGACCACGCCGGCGGCGTAGACGTTGCCGACCAGGTGGCCCAGGCCGCGCATCGCCAGCGGGTACGCCGGAAAGAACGCCACCGGGGACTGTTTGCCGGGGGTGTAGGAGTATCCCGCCGTGGCGATCAGGTGGTACCAGCCGGAGTCGTAGCGGACCCAGCCGTCCAGCCAGCCCAGTCCCGGCGGCAGCGGCGGCGCCGCCAGCCGGCGGGTCGAGGTGGCCACGATCGCCCACAGCGCGGCGGCTACCGCCAGGTATGCCGTCAGGGCACCGGCCCAGGGGCTCGGCCGCCAGCGGGGCGGCGCGACCGCGAACGAGCGGGTCAGGGTCGACACCCGCCGCCCTCCAGGCGCCACGAGAGCAACCGCGGATCAGTGTCCACAGTGCCAAACTATCCGACGGCGGCGACCTGGCCCGCGGCGCGCCGGGGTAGCGNCGGCCAGGGGAGCGCCGACCGGTTCAGGGGGCGACGGGAGGTCTACCGGGATGGCCCTCGCGCTGGTCGCGGCGCTGGTGGCAGCCGGCTGCTACGGGCTGGCCTCGGTGTTGCAGGCCCGGGCGGCGGCCCGGGCGGTGGCCGAGACCGGCGTCGATCCGCGGCTGCTCTGGCGGCTGGCCCGCTCCGGGTCCTACCTGCTGGGGGTCGGCCTGCTCGGCACCGGTTTCCTGCTCTCCCTGGTGTCGCTGCGCAGCCTGCCGCTGTTTATGGTCGAGGTCGTCCGGGCCTCCAGCCTCGGCGTCACTGCGGTGCTCTCGCTGCCGCTGCTCGGCATCCGGCTGCGCCGCGGCGAGCCGGTCGCGCTGGCCGCCATCGGCCTGGGCCTGGTCCTGCTCGCCGGCGCCGCCGCGGCCGGGCCACCGGTGCGCTCGGGCGGGGGGATGCGGGTCGGCCTGCTCGCCGTGTTGGTCGTTATCGCCGGTGTGGCGGTCGGCGTCGGACACCGGTCCCGACGACGCTCCGGGGTCGCCCTCGGCCTGGTCGCCGGCGCCGCGTTCGGTCTGGTCGCGGTGGCCGAGCGAGTGCTGGCTGTCACCACGTCACCGACCGCCGTGATCGTTGATCCGGCGACGTACGCGATGTTGGCGGCGGGCGTCCTGGGGCTGCTGATCTATGCCACCGGACTGCAGCGCTCCACGGTGACAAATGTGACCGCGGCGATGGTGGCCACCGAGACGCTGTCGGCGTCGCTGGTCGGCCTGGTTTGGCTCGGCGACCGGTCACGTCCGGGCTGGGCGTGGGTGGCCGGCGTCGGGTTCGTCGTCGCCTTGGTCGGTGCGCTGGCGGTGGTCCGCTTCGGCGACCCGACCGGTGACCCGACCAGCGGTCCGACCCCGGGCGGGGCGCGGGCGGCGGCCTAGCTAGTGCGGCGGCGGGCCGCCGGCGGCGTGGGTACCCTTGGTCAGACGCGTGCGAACAAGGAGATTGCATTTGACTGCCGCCCGGCCCAACCTTTCCGGCGCCGACTACCGGGTCGCCGACCTAGGCCTGGCCGACTTCGGCCGGCACGAGATCGACCTCGCCGAACACGAGATGCCCGGGCTGATGGCGATGCGCCGGGAGTACGCGCAGTCCCAGCCGCTGCAGGGAGCCCGGATCACCGGCTCGCTGCACATGACCGTGCAGACCGCGGTGCTGATCGAGACGCTGGTGGCGCTGGGAGCCGAGGTCCGCTGGGCCAGCTGCAACATCTTCTCCACCCAGGACCACGCCGCCGCCGCCGTCGCCGTCGGGCCGAGCGGCACGGTGGCCGAGCCCCGCGGCGTAGGAGTCTATGCCTGGAAGGGCGAGACGCTCGAGGAGTACTGGGACTGCACCGAGCGGGCGCTGCGCTGGCCCGACGGTGGCGGTCCGAACATGATTCTCGACGACGGCGGAGACGCGACCCTGCTGGTGCACAAGGGGGTCGAGTTCGAGAAGGCCGGCGTGGTGCCGGCCGCGGCCAAGACCGACGCCGAGGAGTGGGTGGTCATCCTCGGCGTGCTGCGGCGCTCGCTGGCCGAGGACCCGCACCGCTGGACCAACATTGCCAACAGCGTCCAGGGCGTGACCGAGGAGACCACCACCGGCGTGCACCGGCTCTACCAGATGCAGGAGCGCGGCGAGCTGCTGTTCCCGGCGATCAACGTCAACGACTCGGTGACGAAGTCGAAGTTCGACAACCGCTACGGCTGCCGGCACTCCCTGATTGACGGCATCAACCGGGCCACCGACGTCATGATCGGCGGCAAGGTCGCCGTCGTCTGCGGCTTCGGCGACGTGGGCAAGGGCTGCGCCGAGTCGCTGCGTGGCCAGGGCGCGCGCGTGATCGTGACCGAGATTGACCCGATCTGCGCCCTGCAGGCGGCGATGGAGGGCCACCAGGTGCTCACCCTGGACGACGCCCTGTCGACCGCCGACATCTTCATCACCGCCACCGGCAATCGCGACGTGATTACCGCTGACCAGATGGCCCGGATGAAGCACCAGGCGATCGTCGGCAACATCGGCCACTTCGACAACGAGATCGACATGGCCGGGTTGGCGGCGTACGACGGCGTCGAGCGGGTGGGTATCAAGCCGCAGGTGGACAAGTGGGTCTTCCCCGACGGCCACGCGGTGATCGTGCTGTCCGAGGGCCGGCTGCTCAACCTGGGCAACGCCACCGGACACCCGAGCTTCGTGATGAGCAACTCGTTCACCAACCAGACCATCGCCCAGGTCGAGCTGTTCACCAAGAACTCCGAGTACGACGCGAAGGTCTATGTGCTGCCCAAGCACCTGGACGAGAAGGTGGCCCGGCTGCATCTGGACGCATTGGGAGTGCGGCTGACCCGGCTCACCTCGGAGCAGTCCGCCTACATCGACGTCCCGGTGGCCGGACCGTTCAAGTCCGACGCTTACCGTTACTGACTCTGGACCGACTGACCCACGGCTGAGCGCGGTGGGTCAGCGCACCGGTGCGAACCGGACCAGGGACGCCGGCACCGCGACCGCTGACCCGACGGCTGTCTCCCCAGTAGCGCGTGAGTTGGTCCGCCGCAACGGGACCGGCCGTGGAGTCGTCTTCACTGTGGATGCCGGCGCTTGGCGCAGGGCGGACGAGGGCCGGGTCGTGGCGGTGGACCGGTTCGGGCTGGACTGACCGGCGGGGCACTCGGCGTCGCACCGTCGCATCAGTGGAGGCGGTTGTTATGCGCGTGGTCGACAGCCGGGGGCTGCCGCTGACCACGACCGCCGCCGCGGCCGGGCACTACCGCGACGGGGTGGACGCCTGGCTGCGGGTGCAGGAAGGGTTCGGCCCAGCGATGCTGGCCGCCCGGCGCGAGGACCCCGGATTCGCGCTGGCGGCCGCCGGGCTGGCGCTGGACGCCGCCGTGCGGGGCGACACCGGACCGGCCCGGACGTGGCTGCGGGCGGCGCAGGCCGACGCACCACGGGCGAGCGAGCGCGAGCGCAGCCACGTCGCCGCCGCCGCGGCCCGGGTCGAGCAGCCGCTGCACCACGCCGTCGACCACCTGGCCGGGCACGTCCGCCGGCACCCGCGCGACGCGCTGGCCTTCTCGGCGACCATGAGCACGCTGCTGTACTCCGGGCTGCCCGGGTTGGCCGCCCGGCTGGTCGGGCTAACTAATGGACGACGTCCGGTCGGCGTACGGGGCCGACGACTGGTGGTGGCTCGGCACCGAGGCGTTCTGGCGATAGGAACAGGGTCGGTATGCGGGGTCGGCGGTCCTGGCTGACAGGGCGCTGACACTGGATCCGCGGGCCGGCTGGGCCGTGCACGCCCGGACCCACGTCGACTACCAGACCGCTGGCGGCAGCGTGGACCATGTGCTCGGACTGGCCCGGCTGGATGGCTGGCTGGCGGTCGGAGCGACCACGGCGGTGCTGGCCAGCCACCTGAGCTGGCACGCCGCCCTGCACGAGCTGGCGCGGGGGGACTGCGCCGCGGCGTTGCGGCGGTACCGGTCGGGGATCGCGCCCACCGCGGCCGACTCACGGGGCGGCATCGACGCCGCCGGGACGCTGCGGTGGCGGCTGGCGCTGCGCGGTCAGGTCGTAGCGCCGGACGACGCACTGCTGGTGCTGACCGCGCCGGTCGCAGCTAAGCCGCCATTCGCGTTCGCCGCCGTGCATGCCGGGCTGGTGTTCGCCGCCGCCGTCGGCGACGCGGCGGCTATCGCGGCCGTGGCCGACCGCGTCCGCCGGGACGCGCGACCGGCGTACGCCGACGTCTACGCGCCCGTGCTCGACGCGCTGCTCGCCTTTGTCGAGGCTCGGTACGCCGAGTGTGCGGCCGTCCTGGGTGCGCTGCCGCCGAGCGAGCTGACCCGGCTAGGCGGCAGCGCGGTGCAGCGTCGGGTGCTGGTCGAGACCAGGGGAGTGGCGCTGCTGCGGGCGGGGTGCGCCGTGGTAGCGCGGGGTCCGGAGCGGGCGCTCGAGTCGTGATCCGCTCAGCCGGGTGGGGCGAAGCTGCCGGCCGGCGGGGAGTCGACCGGCGGGGGAGGCGGTGGTGTGGGAGCGGGTGCCGACGCAACGGCGGCCGGCGCAACTGCGGCCGGCGCAGCGGCGGCCGGCGCGGCCGGCCCAGCGGCCGGTGGCTGCAGCCGGGCCTCGTCGCGGCGCCGGCGCTCGGCCAGCACCGCAGCCAGGTAGGCCCAGCCCGGCGTACCCGGCGGCGGCGGGGAGACGACGGCGGCCACGGCCCGCACCAGCCGGCCGCCGAGGTCCTCCCGGGCGGCCGGGGTGAGCTCCGGCGCTCGGCTGAGCAGTTGCCGCGCCGACAGCGCAAGATCGTCTGGCAGCCGGGACAGGTCCAGCGTGGCCGCCCAGCCGGCGAGCCCGGGCGGCATGCCCACGACTGCCCCACCCCGCACCGGCACCCGCTCTTGCAGCACCAGCGTCCCGGCCAAGATGTCGCCGATCCGTTTGCCGGATGCGTTGACGAGCTGACAGATCACGGCCGCCACGAAGAAGGTGACGCCCGGACGCTCCAGGAAGGCGCCGGTCAGCCCGCGGACCAGCGCTTGGCGGAAGCCGATCGGGCCGCCGTCGTCGCGGACCACTCGCAGCCCCAGCGCTGCCTTGCCCGGCGTCCGCCCGCGAGTCAGCGTCTCGAAGGTCACGGGGTAGACGACCAGGACCACCACCAGCAGCACGAGGGAAAGGGCGGTGGCGGCGGCACCATCGAGCTGCACCGAGAGCTGGCCGGCCAGCATCCCCAGGCCCAGTAGCACAGCTATCTGCAGCGCCAGGTCGAGCAGGGCGGCCAGCATCCGGGACGGCAACCCGGCCGGGCGCAGGTCGAGCGCGACCGCTTCTCCGGTCACCACCTGACTGACGACGCTGCTCACCGATTTCCTCGTCCGGGCGCACGAACCGGCGCTCGCAGCTATTGTGCGCTTCCCGACGTACGCCGTCGGCTGGCCGCCGAGGCTGGGCACAGATCTTCGTCGACGCTGGGCGGGACCCGGCGCGGCGGGGCGGCGAATGCGACCCGGCGACCCGGGGTGACGATGCGACCCGGGGTGACGAATGCCGCCCGGGATGGCGAATGCGACCCGGGATGGCAGGCAGGGCCGGGCAGCGGAGGGAGCGGCGTGGACATCGACGTCTTTGTCGCCGCGCACCGGGCGGAGTGGGCCCGTCTGGAGGAGCTGGTCCGACGGGCCGGCCGGCCGCGACAGCTGCGTGGGGCCGAGGTGGACGAGCTGGTGGCGCTCTACCAGCGAACGGCGACTCATCTGTCCGTGGTCCAGTCCCGATCGCCGGACCCGCTGCTGATCGGCCGGCTCTCGACGCTGGTGGCCCGCGCCCGGGCGGCCGTGACGGGCGCCGGCGTACCGGCCTGGCGGGATGCCGCCCGGTTCCTCGTGATCACCTTTCCGGTCGTGGTGTACCGGGCGCGTTGGTGGTGGCTGGGCGCGGCGCTCGGTTCGCTGCTGGTGGCTTTCGCGCTCGGAGTGTGGGTCGACCTGCACCCGCAGGTGCAGGCGGCGATCGCGGCCCCGGCCGAGGTCAAGCGCCTGGTCGAGCACGACTTTGCGAACTACTACTCGGAGAACCCAGCCGGGTCGTTCGCGGCCAGGGTGTGGACGAACAACGCCTGGGTCGCAGCCGGGACCTTGTCCCTGGGCGTGTTCCTCGGCCTGCCGACGCTGTGGATCTTGTTGCAGAACGCGACGAACGTCGGCGTGGCCGGAGGCTTGATGGCCGCCAGCGGTCGGTCGGAGCAGTTCTTCGGCTTGATCCTCCCGCACGGCATGCTGGAGCTCACGGCGGTGTTCGTCGCCGCCGGTGTAGGGCTGCGGCTGGGGTGGACGGTGGTGGATCCCGGTCGGCGCAGCCGGTTAGATGCTCTGGCGACCGAGGGGCGGGCGGCCTTCTCGGTCGCGCTCGGGCTCGTGTTGGTGTTGCTGGTCAGCGGCGCCATCGAGGCGTTCGTGACCCCGTCGTCGTTGCCCACCTGGGGTCGAATCGGCGTCGGGTTGCTGGCGGAGACCGTGTTCCTGGCCTGGGTGCTCATCCTCGGTCGGCGCGCGGCGGTTGCCGGGGAGACCGGCGACCTGCTCCTGGGGCAGCGGCCGGACGTGGCCCCGGTGGTCGGGTGAGCGGTCGCGCAGCCGGGTACGCCGTCGGCATGACTTTCGGTATGACGTCCAACGAGGGACCGACCGACACCGAGCCAGACCCTGCCATCACCGCCGGCACCGGCGCCGAACAGGTAGGCACTCGCTCGGAGCTGCTCCCCGAGGAGGCTGCGGTTGGCAGCGACGACCCCGACGCGCAAGCTGCGGTGATTCTGTACGAGTCCGAGCTGCGTACCCAAGACCAGGAGGCGGCGCCGGACACCATGCTGGACCACCGCACCTCGGAAGGAGGCCACCAGCGAGTAAGTGCCCGCCCGGTCGCAGAAGTCGGCGGCGACGGCGGGGACGGCAGTTCGACGTTCGCACCGACTTGTGCGACGGCCGCAGACCGCCGCCGTCGCGCAAGGGCCAGCCGCGTAGACGCCGGTCGATGGCGCCGCACAACCAAGGTTCCGGCCCACCAGACCACCACTATCCCCCACTGACCACTAGCCCCCACTAGCCCCAATTTGTGATCCACCGCTTCCCGCCGCCACTCCATAGACAGAGAGGCACGCCGCCGTGAAAGCAGTCTTGCTGGACGCCCCTGGCTCGCTCGACCAGCACCCGCTCCGTCTCGCCGACATCGGCGAGCCCGAGCCCGGTCCGGGGCAGGTGCTTGTCCGGATTAGCGCCTGCGGGGTCTGCCGCTCCAACCTGCACATGGTGGAGGGCGACTGGCCAGGCGTGCCGACCTTCACCCCGATCGTGCCCGGGCACGAACTCGTCGGGCGTGTCGCCGCCCTCGGCGAGGGCGTCACCGCCTTCGCCGAGGGTGACCGGGTGGGCGTGCAGCCGCTGTGGTCGACCTGCGGTCGCTGCGAGTACTGCCTCACCGGACGTGACCCGCTCTGCCGTACAAAGGAGATCACGGGCGAGACCGTGCATGGCGGCTACGCGGAGTACACCGTCTCCGTCGCCGACCACACCTACCTACTGCCCGGTGGCCTCGACGACGCACAAGCCGCACCGCTGTTCTGCCCCGGCATCACGGCGTACGGCGCGGTGGCCAAGGTCGGGCTGGCTCCGCCCCGGACCATGGCCTTGTTCGGGGTTGGCGGCGTCGGCCACATGGTGCTGCAGCTGGCGGCGCTGCAGGGCGCGCAGGTGACCGCGGTGAGCCGCGGCAGAGAGCACCTCGAACTGGCCACCGAGCTCGGTGCTGTCCGTGGGCTCGACGCCACGGCCGAGGACCCTGGGCAGGTGCTCGCCTCGGAGGGTGGTGTCGACGCGAGCATCGTCTTTGCGCCCTCCAGCACCAGCCTGCGGCAGGCGCTGCAGGCCACCAAGCCCGGCGGCACCGTCGTCGTCGGCGTCAACGCCGAGGTCGGCGGGCTGCCCTTCGCCGAGGAGAAGACGATCGTCGGCTCGCTGCTCGGCAACCGTCAGCANATGCGCGAGGTGCTCGAGCTGGCGGCCGCCGGGCGACTGCGCTCGGTCGTGGAGACCTTNCCGCTGGAGCAGGCCGAGGAGGTCCTCGGTCGGCTGAAGGCCGGCAGGGTGCGCGCCAGGGCGGTGCTCCTGACCTGACCGGAGCCGCCATCGCGGCTGAGAACAGCGACGCTACGTACCTGCGACGCATTGGCGCCGCCGTACGTGCCACCGCTGCCAGCCAGGCTGAGCTCGCGGATGCTGTGGCCGCGGCTCGCGGCCACGGACACACTTGGAGCCAGATCGCCACCATGCTCGGAACAAGTCGGCCGGCTGCTCAGGAGCGCTACGACGAGCCGGCCAAGCGACCGTTGACCTTCCGAGGCTCTTCCCCGACCACCCTTTCGTAAGCGAGCCGGACAGGTCCCGGCCGGGCGATCGTGCAGCTGCTCGGGGGTGATGCTGCCGACGACCCGGGCGAGGTTGGCGAGCACCGCCGCCAGCAGATCGGCGGTCTTCTCGGTCGAAGAGGTCATGGCGAGGACGGTATGGACCCGCGACCGAATCGGGCTTGAACATTCGCGTCACCTGGGTCACTAGCGTTCCCGGCGTGACCAGCGGCCCGGATCCGGTCGAGCGGGACACCCGCGGGATCCTCGAGCCGTGGCTGCTGCGTCAAGGCGTGCGCCTCACCCGGTACCCGGCCGGCCCCGCGTTGGCCGGGCTGGTCGACCGCTTGGCCCGCCGATGCCGGCGTTGTTGACCAAGACGCCGGGTGGTCGGTCTGCTGCTGCAGCCGTAAGGCTGCGGCCTCGACGGCCGCCAGCCTGCTGCGCTGGCAGCTGCCGGCAGCGCCCGGTGTGGTAGTCGGCGACCGCCCGGTACGTCGCCCGAACGCCTGGCCGC
>JGI20175J14863_1000229_pt1 | contig 11378 bp, 9 predicted proteins | sample NGESurdeep072012_2_FD_14863 | JGI IMG/M metagenome (IMG submission 14863)
GAAGCCGCTCTCAAATCCCTCAAACTTTACTAATCGTTTACCAAAAGGCCTGAAGACTAGGCAGTGGCGGCGTTTCGCGCGCTCGGCCACGGATTCGCGCGTGCGCACACGCCGCCAAAGAGCTTGCGGCCCATTCGGGGCAGAACGTTTTGAAGAGCCGGTCGCGATGGATGTTCGAGGACGCCTCGCTCAATCGCTGAAGCTGAAACTGAAACGACGGGCGACGGCCGCTGCGCGGCCGCGCGCGCATGCCTGGCCGGCATCGGACTCGCGCGTGCTGCGCTTGGCGCGCCGCTGGGGCGGTGCGCTGCTCGAATTGAAAGTGCCGCGCGGCGCCGGCGCCAGCGCCGCCGCCATGTTGCTGCTCGCCAGCACCTATTACGGCGTGGTCAAAGGCGGCCATGCGCCGGCGATCGCCGCGCAGATCCAGGACATCTGCGACAGCGCGGCCAACAGCGCGGGCTTTCGCATTTCCGAGATCGCGCTCGCCGGCGGGCATGAAGTCAGCCGCGAGGACATCCTCGGCCTGGCCGGAATCACCGGCCGCTCTTCGCTGCTGTTCCTCGATGCCGCGCAGACGCGCATCCGGCTGCTGACCAATCCGTGGATCGCGCAAGCCGCGGTGCTCAAGCTTTATCCCGGCCGGCTGCGCATCGAGATCAAGGAGCGCCAGGCCTTCGCGCTGTGGCAGAAGGAAGGCCGCGTCTATCTAATCGCAGCCGACGGCACCGTGCTGGAAACCTACGTGCCGCAGCGCTTCGCCGCGCTGCCGCGGGTGGTCGGCAATGGCGCCGAACATGCGGCGCAGGATTTTCTCGACCTGCTCAAGCGCTATCCGGCGATCGCGCAGGTGGTCGAGGCCTCGGTGCTGGTCGCCGAGCGGCGCTGGAACCTGCATCTGAAAGACGGCCTCGAAGTGCTGTTGCCGGAGCGCGAGCCCGCGCACGCGCTGACGACGCTGGTCGATCTCGCGCTGACCAAGAAATTGCTGTCGCGCGACATCGTGACGGTCGATCTGCGGCTGTCCGATCGCCTCACCGTGCGGCAGTCCGATGCCGCCGCGGCGGCGCGCGACGAGGCGCTCAAGGCCGCCGAGAAGGCAAAAAAGCCCAAGGCCAAAGGAGGCGACGCATGACCGTGCTGCGCTTCGGCCTCACGCCCAAGATGAAACCGGTGTCGCCGCGGCGCGCGGCCGTGGTGGCCGGTCTCGATATCGGCACCAGCAAGATCGCCTGCCTGATCGCGCGGCTCGAGCCGCAGGCGCCGCAGGACGTGCTGCGCCGGCGCAGCCACGGCGTGCACATCCTGGGCTTCGCGCATACCGCGGCGAGCGGCATGAAGGCCGGCAGCGTGGTCGATCTGGTCGAGGTCGAGGCGATGGTGCGCCAGGCCATCGACATCGCCGAAATCATGGCCAAGGTGCAGCTCGAATCCGTAGTGGTATCGCTTTCCGGCGGCCGCCTCGGCAGCGAGCGTTTCATCGCCGATATCGAACTCGCCGGCGGGGCGGTGACCGACGCCGATATCGGCCGCGTGCTGGCGGCGGCCAGCCGCCATTCGGTGCGCGACGCTCGCGCCGTGCTGCATTCGCTTCCCATCGGTTATGCGCTGGACGCCNTCACCGGCATCCGCGAGCCGCGCGGCATGCTCGGNCAGCGCTTCGGCGTCGACATGCACATGGTCACCGCCGACGTGGCGACCGTGCGCAANNTGATGCTGGCGGTCGAGCGCAGCCATCTGGCGATCGAGGCCATGGTCGCATCCCCCTACATGGCCGGCCTGGCCGTGCTCGCCGACGACGAAGCCGATTTGGGTGCTGCCATCATCGATCTGGGGGCCGGAACCACCACCCTGGCGGTATTTTCCGGCGGAAAATTTGTGCATGCCGACGGTTTTGCGCTTGGCGGCCACCACATCACCATGGATCTCGCCCGCGGCCTGAACAGCCGGATCGCGGATGCTGAGCGAATCAAAGCGATTTATGGCAGTGTTTTGACGGGTGGATCGGATGAACGCGACATGATCACGGTGCCTCCGGTCGGGAATGATGAGCGCGAGCCGCCGCAATTCGTCGCGCGGGCGACCCTCGTGCGCATCATTAAGCCGCGGGTCGAGGAAATCCTGGAAATGGTGCGCGACCGGCTCAAGGCATCGCCGTTCGCGGCCGAGCCGCGCGCGCGTGTCGTGCTCACCGGCGGCGCCAGCCAGCTTGCCGGCATCGCCGATCTGGCCGCGCGCATCTTGCAAAGGCCGGTGCGTATCGGGCGTCCCCTCGGGTTAGCCGGCTTGCCGGAAGCGGCCAAGGGTCCGGCCTTCGCCGTGGCGGCGGGCCTGCTGGTCTATCCGCAGGCGGCACATCTTGAACACTTCGAACCGCGGCGAACGCGGCAATTGATGACAGGAACGGGCGGTTACATGGCACGGGTCGGACGATGGCTGCGCGAAAGCTTCTGACCCACAACAACGGAACCACGATGGGACCGGCGGCGGACCGGTCCCCTTCGACGGCGTGCGGGCATCAGCCTGCTGCCCGTGCATCAAAGAGGCAAACATGACGATCAATCTGAAGATTCCCGACATTCGCGAGATGAAGCCGCGGATTACCGTGTTCGGCGTCGGCGGTGCCGGCGGCAATGCGGTCAACAACATGATCGCGGCCGGTCTGCAAGGCGTCGACTTCGTCGTCGCCAATACCGACGCGCAGGCGCTCACGACGTCGAAAGCCGAGCGCATCATCCAGATGGGCACGCAGGTGACCGAGGGTCTCGGCGCCGGCTCGCAGCCCGAAGTCGGCCGTGCCGCCGCCGAAGAGGTGATCGACGAGATCCGCGATCATCTCACCGGCGCGCACATGGTGTTCGTCACCGCCGGCATGGGCGGCGGCACCGGCACCGGAGCGGGGCCCGTGATCGCCAAAGTCGCGCGCGAACTCGGCATCCTCACCGTCGGGGTGGTGACCAAGCCGTTCCACTTCGAGGGCCAGCGCCGCATGCGCTTCGCGGAAGCCGGCATCGTCGAACTGCATAAGGTGGTCGACACGCTGCTGATCATCCCGAACCAGAACCTGTTCCGGGTCGCCAACGAAAAGACCACCTTCGCCGACGCCTTCGCGATGGCCGATCAGGTGCTCTATTCGGGCGTCGCCTGCATCACCGATCTGATGGTCAAGGAAGGCCTGATCAATCTCGACTTCGCCGACGTGCGTGCGGTGATGAAGGAGATGGGCAAGGCGATGATGGGCACCGGCGAAGCCTCCGGCGAAAAGCGCGCGCTCACCGCCGCCGAAGCGGCGATCGCCAATCCGCTGATCGACGACGCCTCCATGAAGGGCGCCCGCGGCCTGCTGATCTCGATCACCGGCGGCAAGGACCTCACGCTTTACGAAGTGGACGAGGCCGCCACCCGCATCCGCGAGGAAGTCGACCAGGACGCCAACATTATCGTCGGCGCCACGTTCGACGAAGGCCTGGAAGGCATCATCCGCGTCTCGGTGGTGGCGACCGGCATCGACCACACCGGCGTGCAGCAACGCCCAACGGCGCAACCGGAAGCCGCGCTCAAGGAACTCGCCGGCAAGGCGCCGCGATATCCGCAGCACCGCCGATCGCATCGAGCGTAGTCCGGCACCGGCCGCCGCCAGTGCCGCGGCGGTCGAATCCGCCGCCCACGCCGCGGTCGCCGCCGCGCTGCTGGGGCCGACCGCGATCGAGGACGTCTCGATCCGGCCGATGCCGATGAAGCCGTCGTTGTTCGAGCCGGCGCCGGGCGAAGCGGTGCAAGCCGAACTGCCGACGCCGAAGACCTTCATCCCGCCGGCGCCCGAGCGGACGGTGATGCGCGCGCCGCGCATGCCGCGCATCGACGAACTGCCGATGCCTGCGCAGAACGAGATCAAGGCGCAACGCGGCGAGCTCGGCGAGGATCACCCCGAGAAGCGCCGCTTGTCGCTGATGCAGCGGCTGGCCGCGGTCGGCCTCGGCCGCCGCGCGGACCATACCGAGCCGCCGCTGGCGCCGCGTACCGCGCAGGCGATGCCGCAATTCGAGCGGCCGCTGCGGCCGACGGCCCGCCAACCGGAGGGCCGCCCGGACGACCCGGTGTCGGAATATGCCCGGCGCTCGGGGCCGCAGGGGCTCGATCCCCATGGCCGGCCTGCTCCTGTGCATAATTCGGCCGAGGAGGACCAACTCGACATCCCGGCCTTCCTGCGCCGCCAGGCCAACTGACGGCCGCGCCAAAAGCCATGACGGCCCCGTCCGGAACCCGGAGCGGGGCCGTCACGTTATTGGCCTATCGCTTGAATGGTTGTTTAACTTATTGAATTAAAACAAGTTTGCAGCCGCCGCCGAATCCGTCCCGGGGCTGTTCAAGCGCCGGCTGTAAATCCGCAAGGCCGGCCTGCTAAGGTAATCCGGTTCCCGGACCGGCCATTCGCCCGGCAATTGCGGCAAAAAAGAGTAACAGTCGGTAAGAAGACGTGAGTTGGAGAATGCCGGGCCTATGGCCTAAGTTTCAGGCGCGAAAGGGACTTTTCGGTCCCTGGGGGGCGTCTTCCGGATCGCGGGCAGTCGCTGATTTGAAGGCCAAAATGTGGCTCCGGCAGGAGCCTGGGATGGGACGTGCGGCTTGCTTGCAGGCCGGCGTAAACGGGTACGATGAAGGGTGCTAAGCAGACAACGCTGCGCGACCAGGTTGCCGTCTCCGGCATCGGCGTGCATTCCGGCAGCCCCGTCACCCTGACTCTGAATCCCGCCGACGACGACACCGGCATCGTGTTTCAGCGCGTGTCCAGCGACGGTTCGATCGAGCGCGAAATTCGCGCCGACGTGCGCGCGGTCACCGCCACTGAATTTGCCACCGTCCTGGGCGACGCCGGGTCCGCTCTGCTCGACCGCGGAGCATCTGCTGGCGACGCTGCGTGGGCTCGGCGTGGACAATGTGGTGGTCGAGATTGACGGGCCGGAAGTGCCGATCATGGACGGCAGTGCCGCGGCGTTCGTCGACGCCATCGATCAGGCCGGCCTCACCGCGCGCGCGCTGCCGCGCCGCTATATCGAAGTGATCAAGCCGGTGCGCGTTTCCAAGGACGGCGCGCAGGGCGAGCTGCGGCCTTACCAGCACGGCTTCCGGGTCGAGGCTGAAATCGAATTCGATCATCCGCTGATCGGCCGGCAGGCGCTTGCGCTCGACATCGAGCCGGAGACCTTCCGCCGGGAGATCGCGCGCGCGCGCACCTTCGGCTTCATGAAGGACGTCGCCAAATTGTGGAGCGCCGGCTNCGCGCTCGGCGCCTCGTTCGCCAATACGCTGGTGGTCANCGAGGATCGCGTGCTCAATCCGGAAGGCCTGCGTTTNGCCGATGAATTCGTGCGCCACAAGATGCTCGACGCCATCGGCGATCTGGCGCTTGCCGGNCAGCCGTTGCTCGCCGCCTACCGCACCGTCCGCGGCGGCCATAAGCTCAACCACGCGGTGCTGTCCGCGCTGATGGCCGACCGCAGCGCCTGGCGGGTGATCGAGGCGGCCGAGCCGGCTCGCCGCGCGCGCGGCCAGGCACAAGTCGGCGCCGGTATGCTGGCGGCGGCCTACGGGCCGGAAATGTCCTGAAAAGCCTTATATCGGGCGCATGATCTCGTCCGAAAACCGGTCCCCATTTTTCGGGATCATGCGCTGGAATCCGGCTTAACCCTCCGCCTTAATCCCGGCCGATTGTCCGCTTAATCGCTTGGCCAGACCGCGTTTTTTCGTCTACACCAGCGCGGATGAGGGCATTGCCGCAAGGCTCGTTCGCCCTCGGGGGAAGCGGACACGACCGCGTGGGATGAGTTTGTGCCCAACGATCTAGCGACCAAGAATTCCATGCCAAAAGAAATCGCGCCCATGGCCGTCGCGCCAGTGGATTTAGCGACTATGAAGTCGCCCGCTCGCGCCGGCCGGCGCCGGTTCGCGCGCGCGCTGGCCATGCTGCTGCTGGGTCTAAGCCTGGGTGCCTGTAGCGGCTTTAATCTGTTCGGCAAGGACGACACGCCGCCCGACGAAGCCGCCGACCGCCTCTACAACGAGGGCCTCTATTTGCTCAACGTCAAGCACGACCCGAAGGAGGCGGCGAAGAAGTTCGAGGAGGTCGACCGCCAGCACCCCTATTCGGAATGGGCGCGCAAGTCGCTGATCATGACGTCATATTCCTATTATCAAGCCAACGACTATGACGCTTGCGTCACCGCGGCCCAGCGCTACATCACGCTGCACCCGGGCAGCCCGGACGCCGCTTACGCGCAGTACTTGATCGGCGCCTCCAATTTCGAAGAAATCCCGGACATCACCCGCGACCAGACGCGCACCGAAAAAGCGCTCGCCGCGCTCCAGGAAGTGATCCGCAAGTATCCGAGCAGCGAATACGCCGTCAGCGCCAAGCAAAAAATCGAAGTCGCCCGCGACCAGCTCGCCGGCAAGGAAATGGAGACCGGGCGCTACTACCTGGACAAGAAGGACTACACCGGCGCCATCAACCGCTTCAAAGTCGTCGTCACCAAGTACCAGACCACCCGGCACGTCGAAGAGGCGCTGATGCGGCTCACCGAAGCCTACATGGCGCTCGGCATCGTCGAGGAAGCGCAGACCGCCGCCGCCGTGCTCGGGCACAATTTCCCCGACAGTCCGTGGTATCGCCATGCCTATCAGCTGGTGACGTCCGGCGGCGCGGTGCCGAACGAGAACCAGGGCTCCTGGATCAGCAAGGCGTTCAGGAAGGTCGGGCTGGGCTGACCTAGCCGGTCATTCCGGGGCGCTCGCGCAGCGAGCGAACCCGGAATCCAGACCAAGATTCTGAGATTGCATCTGGATTCCGGGTCCGCGCCTTCGGCGCGTCCCGGAATGACGGATACTAGTCGTTTACGAACGTCCACAGTCTCATGGCCGACCTTGTGCCGGCCTTCTGCGTCTTTAATGATGGCGAATCTGCAAGGCGTGGGTAGCCGGAATGAGTCCGGGCATGACCACGTATTAGAGGACTTGCTTAGCTCATGCTCTCCCGACTTTCGATCCGCGACATCGTTCTGATCGACCGGCTCGACATCGATTTTGCCGCCGGGCTTGCCGTGCTCACCGGCGAGACCGGCGCCGGCAAGTCGATCCTGCTCGATGCCTTCGCGTTGGCTCTGGGCGCCCGCGGCGACCAGGCGCTGGTGCGGCAGGGGGCCGAGCAGGGCCAGGTGACCGCCGTGTTCGAGGTCGAGCGCGGACATCCGGCGCGCGCGCTGCTCTTGGCCCACAATTTGGCCAACGATATCCCGGCCGAGGACGAGCTCATCCTGCGCCGCGTGCAGTTCGCCGACGGGCGCACGCGCGCCTTCATCAACGATCAGCCGGTGAGCGTGCAGGTGATGAAGGAGCTCGGCACCGCGCTGGTCGAGATTCACGGCCAGCACGACGAGCGCGCTTTGGTCGATGCCGCCACCCACCGCCGCCTGCTCGATGCTTTTGGCGCCCTGGAAGCGGACGCGGCCAAGGTTGCAGGCCTGTGGGAGGCGCGGCGTGAAGCGCAAACCGCCGCCGATGCCCATCGCGCCGAGGTCGAGCGCGCCAAGCGCGAAGGCGACTGGCTGCGCCACGCGGTCGAGGAACTCGGCACGCTTTCGCCGCAGGCCGGCGAGGAAACCGCGCTCGCCGAGCGGCGCACCGGCATGATGCAGGCCGAGAAGGTGGCCGAGGATCTGCACGACGCCCACGAGGTGATCGCCGGCGCCAGTTCGAGCGTGCCGGCGCTGGCCGGCGTCATCCGCCGGCTGGAACGGCGCGCGTCGCAGGCGCCAAGCCTGGTCGAGCCGGCGGTGAAGGCGCTCGATGTGGCGTTGACCGCGCTGGAGGAAACCCGCAGCCACCTCGAACAGGCGCTGCGCACCGCCGATTTCGATCCCGCCGAACTGGAGCGCATCGAGGAGCGCCTGTTCGCGCTGCGCGCGGCGAGCCGAAAGTACAACGCGCCGGTGGACGAACTGGCGGCGATGGCGGCGCGTTACAAATCCGATATCGCGCTGATCGACGCCGGCGAGGACCGGCTCAAGGTGCTGGAAGCGGCGGCGCGCGAGGCCGAAGCCGACTATCGCGCGGCGGCCGACAGGCTGTCGAAAGCCCGCTTGCAAGCGGCCAAGGCGCTCGACAAGGCGGTCAACGGCGAGCTCAAGCCGCTCAAGCTGGAGCGCGCGAAATTCTCGACCGAGATTGTCAGCGATGCCGCCGCGGCCGGGCCGAACGGCATCGACCGCGTCGAATTCTGGGTGCAGACCAATCCGGGCACGCGGCCGGGGCCGCTGATGAAGGTCGCCTCCGGCGGTGAGCTGGCGCGCTTCCTGTTGGCGCTCAAGGTGGTGCTGGCCGACCGCGGCTCGGCGCCGACTTTGGTGTTCGACGAGATCGATACCGGCGTTGGCGGCGCGGTGGCCGACGCCATCGGGGTGCGGCTGGCCAAGCTCGCCTCCGGCGTGCAGGTGCTGGCGGTGACCCATGCCCCGCAGGTGGCGGCGCGCGCCGACCGGCACTATCTCATCAGCAAGGACGCGCTGGAAAAGGGCCGGCGGGTCGCCACCCGCGTTACCGAGGTGGCGGCCGAGCGCCGCCGCGAGGAGATCGCCCGCATGCTGGCCGGCGCCGAGATCACCAACGAGGCCCGCGCCGCCGCCGAGCGCCTGATCAAGGCGGCGGGATGATACAGTGCCGGCATGGCTAGTCACGACTCGTCCAAAATCAAACCCGCCGATCTGACCGAGGCGCAGGCCAAGGCCGAGCTGGCCCGGCTGGCGGCCGAAATCGCTGCGCACGACAAGCGCTATTACCAGCAGGACAAGCCGAGCGTCAGCGACGCCGAATACGATGCGCTGCGCGAGCGCAATGCGGCGATCGAGAAACGCTTCCCCGACCTCGTGCGGCCGGATTCGCCGTCGCGCCGGGTCGGCGCCGCGCCGACGGGCAAGTTCAAGAAAGTTCGCCACGCGCTGCCGATGCTGTCGCTCGACAATGCGTTCGCGGATCAGGACGTCATCGACTTCGCCGCCCGCATCCGCCGCTTTCTCAAACTGAGCGACGATGAAAAGATCACGTTCAGCGCCGAGCCGAAGATCGACGGGCTTTCGATGTCGCTGCGCTACGAGGACGGCGACCTCGTCACCGCGGCCACCCGTGGCGACGGCAGCGAAGGCGAGGACGTCACCGCCAATATCCGCACGCTGAAAGACGTGCCGCTTGAGCTCAAGGGCCGCCACGTGCCGAAAATCTGCGAGGTGCGCGGCGAGGTCTACATGACCAAGGCCGATTTCCTCAAACTCAACGAACGGCAGAAGGCGGCGGACGAACCGATCTTCGCCAATCCGCGTAATTCGGCCGCCGGCTCGCTGCGCCAGAAGGACCCGGGCGTCACCGCCTCGCGTCCGCTCGGCTTCTTTGCCTATGCGTGGGGGCAGATGAGCGAGATGCCGGCCGACAGCCAAAGCGGCATGATCAAATGGTTCGCCGGTTGCGGCTTCAAGACCAATCCGCTCACCAGGATCCGCCATTCGGTCGAGGAGCTGCTCGCCTTCCACCGCGAGATCGAGCAAACCCGCGCCAAGCTCGATTACGACATCGACGGCGTCGTCTACAAGGTCGACCGCCTCGACTGGCAGGAGCGGCTCGGTTTCGTCTCGCGTAGCCCGCGCTGGGCGATCGCGCACAAGTTTCCGGCCGAGCGCGCCACCACCGTGCTCAAGGACATCGAAATCCAGGTCGGCCGCACTGGCGCGCTCACGCCGGTCGGCAAGCTCGAGCCGATCGGCGTCGGCGGCGTCATCGTGCAGAACGTGACCCTGCACAACGAGGACTACATCAAGGGCATCGGCGGCGACGGCGAGCCGTTGCGCGAGGGCCGCGACATCCGCATCGGCGATACCGTCATCATCCAGCGCGCCGGCGACGTCATTCCCCAAATCGTCGACGTGGTAATCGAAAAACGGAAGAAAGACTCCAAGCCCTATCCTTTCCCGACGAAATGTCCCTGCTACTTGCATACAAAAGTGGTGCGCGAGGAAACCGCCACCGGCGAGGAGGGCGCGCGCGCGCGCTGCTCCGGCGAGTTCGCCTGCCCCTATCAGAAGATCGAGCACTTGAAGCTGTTCTGCTCGCGCCGCGCCTTCGACATCGAGGGCTTGGGCGAAAAGCAGATCGAATTCTTCTTCGAGAAGGAATGGGTGAGGGAGCCAGCCGACATCTTCACGCTGGAGAAGAAGCACAAAAGCGAACTTCTGAAGGAAGAGGGCTACGGCGAGACCTCAGTGCACAATCTGTTCGCGGCCATTGATGAGCGGCGCAGAATTTCTCTCGAACGTTTCATCTTTGCGCTCGGCATCCGCCACGTCGGCGAGACCACGGCGCTGGCGCTGGCGCGCGGCTACGGCTCTTGGAAGGCGTTCCACGACGCCTGCCTGAAGGTTGCCAAGGGCGACGAGGAGGTGATTGCCGAGATGGATGCGCTCGACCAGATCGGCGAGACCGTGATCGAAAGCATCAAGGCTTATTTCGGCGAGAGCCATAACCGCGGCATCGTCGAGCGGCTCACGCGCGAAGTGACCATCCTTGATGCCGAGAAACCAAAAACCGACTCGGCCATCGCCGGCAAGACCGTGGTATTCACCGGAACGTTGGAGAAATTTAGCCGCCCGGAGGCGGAAGCTACGGCCCAGCGGCTTGGCGCCAAAACCTCTGGCTCAGTGTCGAAGAAAACCGATTATGTCGTCGCCGGCCCCGGCGCCGGCTCGAAATTGGCCGAAGCCAAAAAGCACGGCGTCAAGGTGCTCAGCGAGGACGAGTGGCTGAAGCTGATCGGCGGCTAGCGCCGCACCAGCGCGCCATAGGCCACGCCGGTCGCCACCGCCACGATCACCATCATCCAGGCCATCGGCATGGCGCTGCTGCTGCCTGCGAGCGCGATCGAGACGATTTGCGTCGAGGCCGCGCCAACCGCCATCTGGGTGAAGCCGGTCATGCCGGCGGCGGCGCCGGCGGCCTGCGGGCGCACGCTGATGGCGCCGGCAATCGCGTTCGGCAGCAGCAAGCCGTTGCCGTAGGAGATCACCAGTTGCGGCAGGAAAATGATCGCCGGCCCGGCCTCCGGCATGGTGGCGACCAGCAGCGCGGTCAAGCCCGCGCCGATCAACTGGAACACGATGCCGATCATGATCATGGCATCGACGCCGAAGCGCTGCGACAGCCGCGAGGCGGTGAAGTTGCCGCTCATATAGCCGAGCGAGGTCAGCGCGAACCAGACGCCAAATTCGGCCGAGCTGCGCCCCATCAGCGTCACCACCACATACGGGCCGCCGCCGAGAAAGGTGAAAAACGACGCCGAGCCG
>JGI20175J14863_1000233_pt1 | contig 11280 bp, 9 predicted proteins | sample NGESurdeep072012_2_FD_14863 | JGI IMG/M metagenome (IMG submission 14863)
TTTCGCGTTCAAATAGTGAAGAATTGTTCGAGAGATATTGATTACTAACATAGCTTCCGCAGTTTCCAGCAAGTCCTCGTTGGGGTGCGCGACCGAAGCCTGATTTCTTACCGGATTGAGCGCATCAATGATCGCACCGATCGATCGGAGCACGTGAACTATGTCTTGCGAACGCGGTCCTAGGTCCCTGAGTTTCGGGTGTTGCTCGCGTAGCAGTTTGAAAACCGCGATCATGCTCTGATCAGATGCGTGATTGATTTTCGCCTCATCGCAAACCGCCAACATGTACCCATGGAGGGCTGTATGGACACGGTCTACGCCACTTGTGGCTCCATTGGTCCGGATCAGAGCCTCGGCATCTGCAAGAGCCCTCTCCAGGACGGCGCTAGTAATGACTGGGGTCGGAATCGGTACAGGTGCTACGGCCTCCAGCCTGCGAACTATCTCAACAATTTGGTCATAGAGTTCCTGCGTCCGAGTCGCAGGCCCACCAATAATTGGGAATCTCTCGAGCACTCCCTTCAATATAGCTGCCTGCGTCCGAGGCTCTGCCTCGCTCAGTATCGCGATAAAACGTTCACGGGTTGTGCCGAAATAATTAGATGGATTGATACCCAGATTGCAGTACTCTGGATAGAATTCCTCGTGTGTTCGATAGGTGAAGTCCCCGAGATAACCGCTTGTTACACCAATGTAGCGGTTCACGACTTTCATGATTTCAGAACTGCTCATCCGGTTGGGATCGGCTATATCCGGCAGGGCTGAATTCGGTTGATCTGCGCCCGCCCTGATCCGGGAAATACCTCGGATGGCGGGATCTCTTTTCCGGGCTTCCTCGAGTAGCAGCTTTTCGAGCGTTCCGAGAAACTCATTGCGATCCAGAAGGGCGTTCATCACATCTTGCGGCGAGTTTAGAACCTCTCCCCATCTATTGTACTTGGCACCCGAGTACGACAGCACATATTTCCCGTCGGTGGCCAAATAAAGGGAAAGCCGTCGCTCAACGACATTATCCTCGAACTGTTCAACCCCTCCGAGATGTTTGCCTTCGACTTCGATATCGACGTCCCCATTTCGAATAATGCGGAACCGAGATTCTTCCCTCACTCCAATCGCACGAATTGCCACAGCCGACTCATACCTCTCTGAATCTGGTTAGATTGCTCCGCCGGCTTTGTGATCATAGCAGAACGAAAGTGCGTGCCGCGCGGTCACTGAGCGCTTGAATCCACGCTGTGAACGATTGCTTCAATGCAGCGCTAAAGAAACTAATATCGACAGAGAGCACTGAGTCTGACTGTCACTTCACTTCGGCGGGGGGCTTGGGCTGGTCGCCCCGCTTCAGGCCGAATTTGTCGATTCGGTATTGCAGAGTCCGATAACTCATGGCGAGCATTTTTGCCGCCTTTGCGATTACCCAGTCATTGCGCTCGAGCGCCTGCAGGATTGCGTCGCGCTCGAACGTTTCGAAATTGAAGCCCTCGCTCGGAATCTCGTATCTGTCGCCGCGCTGAGTGTCCCTGCTGCGGCCCGGCTTCTTGCGCGACAGGACCTCGTCGGGCAAATCGCGCGGCATCACCTTGTCCCCCTCACAGAGCAGGATCGCACGTTCGAGCGCGGACTCGAGCTGGCGCACGTTGCCCGGCCACGAGTAGTCGAGCAGAACTTCCATCGCCTCGCGGCCGATCTCTTTGACGCGGCCTTCGGCAAGATGTCCAAACTTGGCGAGCGCATGATTGGCGAGCAGGGGAATATCGCCACGCCGATCGCGCAGCGGCGGCAAGGTGATGGTCACGACGTTTATGCGATAGTAGAGATCCTCGCGGAAGCGGCCCTCGCCGACTTCCTCGGCGATGTTGCGATTGCTGGCGGCGACCAGGCGCACGTCGATGCGAAAGGAATCGTTGCCGCCGACGCGGCGGAGTTCCTTTTCCTGCAGGACGCGCAGAATCTTCGCCTGCATTCCCTGCGGCAGGTCGGCGATCTCGTCGAGAAACAGCGTCGATTTGTCGGCGCTCTCGAAGAGCCCGATTTTGCGCTCGTTGGCGCCGGTGAACGCGCCGCGCTCGTGGCCGAACAGTTCGTTCTCGATCAAAGTTTCGGGAATCGCCGAGCAATTGATCGCGACGAACTGCCGCGCGGCGCGCGGCGACAGCCGATGGATCGCCTTGGCCACGATTTCCTTGCCGGTCCCGCTCTCGCCCTGGATAAGGACCGTCGAATTCGAGGGCGCGACTCGCCGCACCAGCCGGATAACTTCCTGGATGGCGGCGTCCTGTCCGATGATGCCCTCGATCTCGAAAGTGCCTTCCAGGCGCCGCTTGAGCAGTTGATTTTCCTGCTGCAGGTTTGCGAATTCCGCCGCCTTGGCCACCCTGGTCACGAGTTTCTCGCGATCGGTCGGCTTCTCGAGGTAGTCGAACGCGCCCGCCTTCATCGCTTGCACGACGCTGTCGGTCGAGCCGTGCGCGGTCAGCACCACCACCTGGCTGCCGGGATACGCGCTGCGCACTTTCGCGAGCAGCTCCTCGCCCGACATCCCCGGCATCATGAGGTCCGTCAACACGACGTCGAAACGTGACAGCGCCAGCAACTCGATCGCGCGCTTGCCGACCGCAGCCTCTTCGACTGCGAATCCCTCTTCGCGCAGCGTGTCCGCGGTGATCTGGCGTTCGAGGTCGTTGTCTTCAACGACCAGTACTGAGGCCTGGGTCATGATTGTGTCCGTGTACCGCGCTTGGCGGGAAGGTGAAAGTTACTGTGGTTCCGGGTCCGTCCGGGTTGGGTCCAATATCGATTGTACCCCCATGCGTCTCGACAATCGCTTTCGACAGAAACAGCCCCAGGCCGATTCCATCGCGCTTGGTGGTGAAAAACGGCTCGAAGACGTGGTCCACGGCTTCCGCCTGGATACCCGCGCCAGTATCCGAAAAAGTAATCACCATCGAGCCGTCCACGCGCCGAAACGCAATCAGCATCTTGCCGCCTTCGGGCATCGCCTGGATCGCGTTGGCGACCACGTTGATAAAGCAGGTGCGGAGTTTCTCGGCGTCCACGTTGAGAATCGGCGCCGGGCCGTTGCATTCCTCGACCAAGTCGATCCCCTGGCTTTTNATTTTCGATTCCGACAGCGCCACGACTTNATCCACCAGTTGATGCACGTCGGTGGGCGCCGGGAAAATCTCGATCGGCTTGCCGTAATGCAAAAAGCTCTGCACCAGGTCCGACAGCCGCCGCATCTCGTCCTTCATGATCACGAGCTGATGCAGAAACGCTTCGCGATCGTTGGGCTGCTGCGGGGCATAGCGCGCGCGGAGCTGATCGAGCGCCAGACTGATGAAGTTCAGCGGGTTCTTGATTTCATGCGCCAGGCCGCCGGCCAATTGCCCAAGCGCCGTGAACCGTTCGAGCCGGTTTAGTTCCTGCTCGCGCTCGCGCGCACGCCGGAGCTGGCCGACCATGTCGTTGAAGCTGCGCGTGAGCAAGCCGATCTCGTCGCGCCGATGCGCCTCGGGAACCGGTTCGAGGCCGCGCGCCGCGATATTCTGCGCCGCGTTCGCGACCGCATGAATCGGCTTCACGTAGCGATCGGCGAGGATGTAGGCGAAGACCAGGCCGATTGCGAAAATCGCAAACGCGATCATCAGCTCACGGGTCCGGCTCTGCGCCAGCGGCTGNGCGAAGTCGCCAAAATTGGCCACCACCTGCACGTAGCCAAGCAGATGATCCTCGACCTCGACCGGAATCAGATAGACNGTCGTNTCCGGCGCGAGCGGACCGAGCTTGCCGGCCGGAATAGTCACCAGGTCATAGGGATGCTTGAGTTGCTCGGGCGTGAGCCATTCGGCCTGCTTGGGCCGCAGGGCAGCACCGATCAGATGCGGATTCGAGCTGTTGAGGATCAGATTTTCGCTCGACGCGATCGATACTTCGAGTCCCTTGGTGTGCAGGTCGCCCACGTAGTTGTGCAGCAGATCGCGATCGGTGCCGCCGACCGCGGTCAGCTCCTGCACGCTGATCTGGATCACGCGCGCCAGGTCCTTGACCCTCTCCTGCGTGGTCGCGACGATCGCCGCCTGCGTGCCGAGGCTCACCCAGACCTCGGCGCCCAGGGTAAGCCCGAGCAGGGCCACCATCAGCACGATCAGCTTCGCCTTGAGGTTCAGCGCGGGAAAGTATGATTCCATTTTCGATGTCGCCGGGCAGGCCGGCGCGGCCACGCGATAATTCGACCTATCCGCTCTTGCTCACGGGCTCGTTGATCCTGCGCAGAACCAGCATCCGGGTCGCGTACACCGCTGCGCTCAGGATCGCCACGATCACGATCAGCCGCTCGAAGCCGCCGATGTATCTGACCATCATCTCGATTTGCTTGCCGAAAATGTAGCCGAGCGTTACGACGATCGGCACCGATATCAGCGCTCCGAGCAGATCGTAGAGCAGAAACACTGCCGGGCGCACGCCAAAAGATCCCGCCGACAAATAGATCAAGGCGCGCAGACCGGCCAGGAATCGCGCGTAAAACACCGCGCGAGCCCCATGGCGCTGCATGAAACGCTCGATGCGCTCGATCTGATGCTGCCGGGCCGGCCACGCCAGCGTGAAGTAGCGCACCAGTCCCGTGCCGAAGCGCCGGCCCATGAAGAACAGCGAGTTGTCGCCCACGACCACTCCCAGCAGCGAGACCGCCAGCGTGATCGGGTAGCGCGTGACCCCGCGATGCGCCAAATAGCCACCCGCGAGCAGCGCCACGTCTTCCGGAATCGGCATCCCAAGTCCGCACAACATCAGAACAACGAACAATCCAAGATAAGTGAAGTGTTCGATGTACGCGGAGATCAGCCCGACCAAGCTCAGCTCCCGTGGGCGTAACGCGCGCGCAATGCGTCGCGGATTTGCTCGACCGGCACGCCCCGGTTTGCCATCGACTCCGCATCGTGAGCCTCGCCGACGCAGATCTCGCACCTGCTGCCGTGCGTATCACGGTAGCAATCGAGCAGGCTCTTGTGCCCAATGGCCTTGTCGCAGCCGCAGTAGCAATGCAGTTGCGCCAGCAGCGTGGGATCGCGCTCGGCGATCTCATATGCCTCGCGCACATTGCCCTGGAAATTCTTCGGGTCGAGCGTTATACGCAGCCGCGCCGCAGGATCGGAGGCCGCGGCCATCTGGCGCGCCGGCGGCCGCACCTGATTCGACACATAGCCAGCGTAAACGATTGCCACCACCACAACCGCGGCGGCCGTCAGTGCGACGATCCCTTTGACGCCCTTGAACATGAGTTTCTCCGCAGCCGTAAATTATAGCATCTCGATGAATCTTAGGCTTTGATTCGCAAAACTGTATAGAGCGGCCGGCCGATGCGGTCCGCGACGCGTATGCGGCAGGCGTTTGAGCATGCCCATCGCGAGAATCCGCCGGCGGAAGTTTCGCCGATCGAGCGGACGGCCCAGGATTAGCGAGTATAGTTCCTCGAACTCGGCGAACGTGAATTCCCGCGGCAGCAACGCATACGCGATATTCGTGTACTCGAGTTTCGACTTCAGCCGCTTGACCGCATACGCAGCCATCAGCGAATGATCGTACGCAAGCTGCGGCAGATGCGTGACTTCGTACCATTTGCCGGTCGCATATTTGTCGCACGGCGCGCCGATGCCCTGCGGGTCGGGGATCAACGCCATGTACGCGACCGATACCACGTGCGCACGCGGGTCGCGCGACGGATCTCCAAACGTGAACAGCTGCTCGAGATAAGCGCCGCCAAGTCCCGTCGAGTCGTAAAGCTCGCGCCGCGCCGCGTCGTCGAGCAGTTCCCCCACTCGCACCAGCCCGCCCGGAAACGCCCACCGCCCACGACCCGGTCCGCGCCGCAGCTCGACCAGGTAGGTCTGCAGGCGCCCGCCGTTGATCGCGAACAACACGGTGTCCACCGCGACCATCGGCCGCGCCAGCCGTTCGCCGCGCGCCGCGCCGGCCGCGGCGCCCTGGGCGTTCGCGCTCAGACGCTCAGCTCGAGCATGCGCTCCAGGGCCCGCTTCGCGCCCGCGCGCACGTCCTGGGAAAGTTCGATTTCGTAGCGCAGATGGCGCAGTGAATCGAGGGTGCCCTCGAGCGTGATCATCTTCATGAACCGGCATAGCTTGCACACCTTGTAGAAGTGCTTGTCGGGAATTTCCATCAGCAGGCGGTCCGAGAGCCCGCATTCCGTCACCACCAGAAACTTGTCGGCGTCGCTGCTGCGCGCGTAACCGATCATCGCGCTGGTGGACAACACCGCGTCGGCCAGCGCGAGCACGTCGCGCCGGCACTCGGGATGCGCAATTACCTTGATCCCGGGAATCGCGCGCTTGACCTTGCTTATCTCGTCGGGAGTTATCTGGTGATGAACGTAGCAGTTACCGTCCCATGAAATTACCCGCTTGCGCGTCTGCCCCTGCACGTAGTTGGCGAGATTCTGATCCGGCACGAACAGGATATTGTCCGAGTCGATCCGCTCGACGATCTTCGCCGCGTTGGATGACGTGCAGCACGCGTCCGACAGCGCTTTGACGTCGGCCGTGCAATTGACGTACGACACCACCTTCAGGTCGGGATAAATCTTCAGCAGTTCTTCCTTGCGATCCGCCAGCCGCTCGGCCGTCACGCTGTCCGCCAGCGAGCATCCCGCCTTCAGATCCGGCAGCAGCACCTTGCGATCGGGATTGAAGACCTTGGCCGTCTCCGCCATGAAGTGAACGCCGCAAAAGACGATCACGTCGGCGTCGCGCACCTCGCGCGCGTTGCGCGCCAGCTCCAGCGAGTCGCCGACAAAATCCGCGACCTCGAAAATCTCCGGCCGCTGATAGTTGTGCGCGAGCACCACTGCGCGCCGCGCCTTTTTCAGATGCTTGATCTCCGCGATCATCTCCGCGTAGCGCTCGCAGGTGTCCGCCGTGTAGCTCTCGTTGCCGAGCACCCCGAGCTTGTCGCGCAGCGCGCTCCCGCTAACCGCCGTTTCAACAGATTGGTTCACCGTGAGTCCTCTTTGCCGTGGCTGCCGTTACTTTGCGTCAATCTGACACTTACTCCACGCCGGCGGTCTTTGCAAGCGGCGCTCCCGTTGGCGAAGAGGGGCGCCGCTCTGATAAATCAAGTCACGATTGCGCGCGCGGATAACGAAACGCGGCTTTTTCAGGAGTTAATGTGATGGATGAAGTATTGGATCGCGAGATTCCCTGCGCGACGCGCCACTGGCGCACGACCCCGCCGGGTCTTCCAGGCGCGGGTGAGGGCGCCCGATCATGAGCCGCCAAATCGCACTCGCGCTGGTCCGCGACTTGTTCTTCCGCTCGAAGATCGACGCTGCCGCCGCCGCCGTCGGCGCCGAGGTTGGCTACGCCTCGACGCTCGACGCCGTCGCCTCGCGATGCGCCGAATTGAAACCCTCCACCGTCTTCACCGATCTCTCAGACGACGCCTTTCCCGCACTCGAGACCCTGAAACAAATCCGCGCCGCCGCTCCCGCCGCGCGCGTGATCGGATTCGCCTCGCACGTAGATCTGAAAGCGCTCAAAGCCGCCCGCGACGCAGGCTACGAGTTGACGCTCTCGCGCAGCGAATTCACCGCCCGTCTCCCCGATCTGCTGCGCCCCTGATGGCGCCGCCTACTTGCGCCGTGCGATAAACCGCGCCTGCGCGACCTTGCCCGCGCGCGCCATCTCGCCGATGAAGCGGAAGCCGTCGAGGAGCGCATCCAGCAGTTCGGTGCTGAACCCGAGGATCCGCAGAGCGTCATACTTAAGCTGCATCTCAAGCATGTTGACATATAAATCCACATGGCTTGCAAACTGGCCGGTGTCTTCGGCGGCGCGCACCTCGCAGCCGCTTCCCGAGAGCAGTTTGGCGTAGCCCGCAATGTTCTCGACGTTGGCGAACATCATTATGCCGAGAAAGCGCTGCGCCTCGGAATCACTTAGTCCCGCAGGCCCCTCGACCCAGTCGGTGAACGCAATCACGCCTCCGGGGCGGACGATCCGCGCCGCCTCCGCAATCAACTTCGGCTTGTCGGGGACGTAGCACCACGCATCCTCGCTCCAGATGAAATCCGCGCTGGCCGATGGCAGGCCGCTCTTGCAGGCATCGGCGAGAATGAACCGGATTTTGTCGTCGAGGCCTTCTTCGTGGGTCATCCGCCGCCCGCGCTCGACTATCGCTTCGGTCACATCGACGCCGACCATCGAGGCGACATTGCGAAACCGCACCAGAAAGCGCATGTCCCCGCCGTTGCAGCAACACAGATCGACCCCTTTCATCCCGGGCGCGATTCCGGCGCGATCCGCCAGATCGATCGACGCCTTCATTCCTCCTACGTGAATTTGCTGCCCAAACATAAGTTGAAAGAGGTCGCCCGGCGCACTGCTATAGACAGAGACGACATCCGCAACCCCGACACCGGTTATAGACTTCACGATTTTTTCCTCCTGCTGTTCGGCCTCAAGGCCATTTACGTTACGGTCGAGCCGGCTTGCGGGCGCGGACGAACGCGCTCATGAACTTACCGGCGGCCATCTGCGCAAATTTCTCGAGGTCTGGATTTTCCGCAAGAAATCCCTTCGCGTCAGCCGCCGTATAGACCCGCGTCGGTTCCACTTCGATCTGTTCGAATCCCGCCGCGGCCAGCTTCGATTGGTATTCCGACTCCTCCAGCGCACCCGCGATACATCCGGCCCACAACTCGACGCGGCGGCGAATCTCGACCGGCATCTCACCGCGCACCACGATGTCCGAAACGGCGAATCGCCCGCCTGGTTTGAGCACGCGGAAGGCTTCGCGCAGCGCGCGATCCTTGTCGGCCGAGAGATTGATCACGCAGTTCGAGATGATCACGTCCACCGAATTGTCGGGCAGCGGAATATGCTCGATCTCGCCCTTGAGGAATTCGACATTCTGCGCGCCCGCTTTGCGCTGGTTATCGCGCGCAAGGGCGAGCATCTCGTCGGTCATGTCGAGCCCGTACGCTTTGCCGGTCGGCCCCACTCTTCGCGCCGATAGCAGCACGTCGATTCCGCCGCCGGAGCCCAGGTCGAGCACGGTTTCGCCCGGCTTCAGCTCGGCGAGCGCGGTTGGATTGCCGCATCCCAGCGACGCTGCAAGCGCCTGGGCGGGAATCGATGCGGTCTCGGCCTCGCGGTAGAGATTCGAGATGATTGGGTTTCCCGCGGGCGCCGCCGAGCCGCAGCATGAGCCGCCCTGATTCGCGACTCGCCGCGCCGCTTGCGCGTACTCCTCCCTGACCTTTTCCCTTATCGATTCATTACTCATCGTGGCCTCCATGCCTGCGCGTTATTTTACGGGAGCGGTGATTAGCGGATAGCGAACGATCCGGCGATGCGCCCAGCCGCTTGGGGAGGCCGGCGCAACAGTCCTCGGTCATGAACCGGATCAACTTTGCGGCTTTCGGCCAATTGACTGCATAGTAAATGAATCGCCCCGCGCGATGCGCCGTCAGCAGCCCGCATCGGGTCAACGCGTCGAGGTGATGAGACAGCGTCGAGCCCGGCATCTTGACCCGGCGCTTGATTTCGTCCACGCAGATTCCATCCGGTCCGGCGCGCACCAGCAGGCGGAAGATCTCGAGCCGGCCGGATTGTCCAAGCGCGCTCAGTTGCGACACAAATTCTTTCACTACGATAATTCTGGTATCATCGAAATGTAAATGACGCAAGCCTCTTCCCCCAAAACCTTTCTGACAGGGCGAAGCCCGCATCTTCTCTTAACAGACGGGAAGTCCGAAACCTGCGTGAGGTTTCGGGAAAATCCGTTTCTGTTTCTCCGCAGTTGTTGCGATTGATATAACTTTCCTNATGCCCACAGCGCTCGACGACTTCCATCCTGCCGTTCGCACCTGGTTCGAGCGGCGCTTCACCGCGCCCTCACGCGCGCAGGACCTCGGATGGCCCGTTATCGGCGCCGCCAACGGCAATGAAACGCCCGGATTCGACGTCCTGCTGTGCGCGCCGACCGGCAGCGGCAAGACTTTGGCCGCCTTCATGTGGGCAATCAACGGGCTGGTCCTCGACGCGGCGCGCGACCGGCTCCGCGATGAAGTCTCGGTTCTGTACGTTTCGCCGCTCAAGGCGCTGGCCAACGACATCCGGCTCAATCTCGAGGAGCCGCTCGACGGCGTGCGCGACGTCGGCGCCGAATCGGGCCTCGATCTTTCGCGCATTCGCGCCGGCCTTCGCACTGGAGACACCTCCGCGAGCGAGCGCACTGCGATGCTCCGGCGGCCGCCGCACATTCTGGTCACCACGCCCGAGTCGCTGTTCATCCTGCTGACCTCGCCGAAGTTCCGCGAAAAACTCGCCGCCGTCCGCCACGTGATCGTCGATGAACTCCACGCCCTGGCCGGCAACAAGCGCGGTGCGCATCTCGCGCTGACTCTCGAACGCCTCGAACGCTTCGTGACGGGTCGCGGGAAGGCGCGGCCGAATCGAATCGGCCTGTCGGCGACGTTGAATCCGATCGAAAAGCTGGCCGGGTTTCTGGCCGGCTACGACGTGGCTCGGGACAATTCGCGGTCACCGCGTCCGATAAAAATAGTTCGCGCCGACGATCGCGTCCGCACGATGGATCTCCAGGTCATCGCGCCCGGCCCCGAGCTTGGACCGTTGGCCACTCATCCGCATTGGGAGGCGATGTACGACGAAGTCGCGCGCCTGATCTGCGCGCATCGCACGACGCTGGTTTTCACGCTCAGCCGCCGCTTTGCCGAGCGGGTCGCGCTCAATCTGCAGAAGCGGCTCGGCGCCGACGCCGTCATGGCGCATCATGGCAGCCTCGCGCGCGCCGAGCGCCTGCTCGCCGAGCAACGCCTCAAGCGCGGCGAGCTGAAGGCGATCGTCGCGACCGCGTCGCTCGAACTCGGCATCGACGTCGGCGCCGTCGAGCTCGTATGCCAGCTCGATTCGCCCAAATCCATCTCGGCCGCGATTCAACGCGTCGGCCGCTCGGGACACAGCCTCGGCGCGACTCCCAAGGGACGCTTCTTCGCGCTGACCACCGACGATNTGCTCGAATGCGGCGCGGCGGTNCGCGCGATTCGCCGCGGGCATCTCGACGAAGTGGAAATCCCGATGGGATGCGCCGATATCGCGGCGCAGCAAATCNTCGCAATCGCCGCCGAGGAAGAGGAAATCTCCGAAGCCGAGCTGCTGCGCGTGCTGCGCAGCGCCTACAACTTCGGCGATCTCGACGCCCATAAAATGCGTCATCTTCTGGAACAACTCGCGGCCGAGTTTCCTG
>JGI20175J14863_1000235_pt1 | contig 11231 bp, 12 predicted proteins | sample NGESurdeep072012_2_FD_14863 | JGI IMG/M metagenome (IMG submission 14863)
CGCATGGACCGCAAGCGCAAGAAGAAGACCTCGAACCAGGACTGGCAACATCCGTGGGACCCCGATGCGAAGGTCGCGAAGATGAAAGATGGCCGCACGCAGACGCCGCCAGGCGTTACACGAAGGTCGCCAATGCCGAGGCCTTGATCTGGAAGATCCTGATGATCGCGGAGAAGAAATTCCGCCGCCTCAACTCGCCCCAACTACTCGCGGCAGTTTACGATGGACAATTATTCGAAAACGGAATGCCAGTAAACGAACCCACCCCGAAGCGCCGCGCCGCCTGATCTCGTTTACACACCTATTGCGGTGACCTCGAAAATGGGCGATGGTCACCAGCTTGGCAAACGGGTTTCTTTATCGGTTCGCCGCGCGGCGCTTTCCCCCGTTGCTGGAGTCTCCGGGAGGGGCAAGACGCCGAGGAGTTCGCAAGTATCCCTCGCCAACCAGGAACTGCCGAAGCGCGGCCTGAACAACGGCTGCAAGTGAGGGCTTGGCTTTCTGGGCGGAGACGAAATCTTCCACGGCCACCTGGAGGTCATTACTGAGAGTAATGCTGACGCGTTTCATGCGTGTCCACCATTTGGTGCTTCGTGCACATTATGATATACAGCCCGGTTGTGCAAAGGTCGTGGGGAGGTCATCGAGTGTGGGAACGAATTGGTACCTGCTGCGAACCCGGGCTGGAGCGGAGCAGACCGCGAGGAGCCAGGTGAGCCGTCTGGCGGCCGGGAAATGCAGCTTTTGAACGAGCTTTGGCGAACCCAACAGGCCCCTTCGCGCCTCCCTTGGCGCCTATGGTAGAGCTGAACGAATCGTTCTGGCGGGATCGGTCGGTGTTTGTCACGGGCCATACCGGCTTCAAGGGCGGATGGCTGACGACGTGGCTGCTGGAGATGGGCGCCCGCGTCGCCGGATATGCGCTGGCTCCCGACACGCGCCCGTCGTACTTCGAGTTGTGCGGATTGGGGCGAAGAATGGCTACGATTATCGGCGACGTCCTCGATCGGCCGGCGCTGGAGCGGGCGATTATCTCCTCCGCGCCCGAAGTGATTTTTCATCTCGCCGCGCAGCCGCTGGTTCGGCGATCGTATCGCGACCCGGCCGCCACCTTCGCCGTCAACGTGATGGGCACGGTGAACGTGCTTGAAGCAGCGCGGCGGCATGCGCCCCGGGTCAAATCCATCGTCGTAGTAACCAGCGACAAGTGCTACGAGAATCGGGAATGGCCTTGGGGTTATCGGGAAGACGACGCGCTGGGCGGCCGCGATCCCTACAGCGCGTCGAAGGGATGCGCTGAACTAGTCGCCGCCGCCTACCAGCGCTCCTTCTTTGAGGCACCCGGCTCCGCCATTGCCAGCGCCACAGCGCGCGCGGGCAACGTCATCGGCGGCGGCGACTGGGCCGAAGACCGTCTGGTGCCCGACGCGATCCGCGCGCTGGGCCGGGGCGAATCGCTAATCCTGCGCAATCCCGGCTCGATTCGTCCATGGCAACATGTGCTGGAGCCGATCGGCGGCTACCTTAACCTTGCCGAACGTCTTGGCGTCGAGGGCAAGGGTTGGGCCGGCGCATGGAACTTCGGTCCCGGCGACGATTCCGTCGTGACCACCGCCGATTTGGTCAATCGGATTTTCGCCGCATGGGGCGATGGATCGTGGCGGACGGCGGAGAATTCCGAAGCGCCACACGAAGCTCGGTGCCTGAACCTCGATTGCAACAAGACCCGACAGGTTCTCGGATGGCGGCCGCGCCTCACGATGGAGGAAAGCATCCGCTTCACTGTTGATTGGTATCGGCGCGCGTCGGAATGCGATGCCGATGGAATGTACGCCTGCAGCCTTGACCAGATTCGTAGTTATTGCAGAGCGCGCGACGGCTTCCCCACGTCGGCGATCCGGGAGAATTGAGCAATGCAGACGGAAGGCGGCCACGAAGGCCACGCCTGTCTCGGTTGTGGGGTCACTTCGCCCAAAGTATTTCTCGATTTGGGCCGGACTCCACTGGCGAATTCGTATGTTCAAGCCGAGGTTGATTACGACCGTGAGGAAATCTTTCCTCTGGCGGTCGCATACTGCGAGAATTGCGACTTAGTCCAACTTTCGGAAACTGTTGCACCGGAGAAAATGTTTTCGGAGTACGCCTATTTCTCATCCTATTCCGATAGCTTTCTCGAGCATGCACGGTTAATGGCTGAATCCCATGTTGAGCGATTCAATCTCGGCCGTGACAGCCACGTGCTCGAGGTCGCAAGCAACGACGGTTACCTGCTGCAGTATTTCAAACGGCGCGGCATCGGAGTCCTGGGGATCGATCCGGCGCGCAATATTGCGGAGGAGGCTAATCGGCGTGGCATTCCGACGCTATGCCAGTTCTTCGGCGAGGCCATCGCGCCCGATCTTGTGCGTGAACACGGTCAGGCCGATCTCATTATCGGCAACAACGTCCTCGCTCACGTTCCCGGTGTCGATGGTTTCCTAAGGGCAACCGCCGCCTGCCTGCGGGCCGATGGCGCGGCGGTTTTCGAGTTTCCCTATCTGCGCGAACTGCTCGACAAAACTGAATTTGACACCATTTACCATGAACACGTTTTCTACTATTCGCTGAGCGCCATAAAAAATTTGGCGCACCGCATCGGGCTTGAGCTGTGGGATGTCGCACCGCAGCAAGTCCACGGCGGCTCGCTGAGGGTTTTCCTGCAGCATCCGGGCGCGCGTCCGATCGATAGCCGGGTCGATCGGATGATCAGCGAGGAGGAAAAAGCTGGGTTGACGGGTTTCGCGCGCTACGCTTCGTTCGGGCAGCAGGTCTGCGCACTTAAGGACCAACTTCTTTCGATGTTGAAGGATCTCAAGCGGGCTGGCAAGCGGATTGCCGCCTATGGCGCGCCTGCCAAAGGCAACACTTTGCTGAATTATTGTGGAATCGGCCGCGATTTGCTCGAGTTCACGGTCGATCGCAGCCCTCACAAACAGGGTATGTTTCTTCCAGGCTCGCATCTGCCGATTCTGCCGCCGGGGGAACTGCTGGCCCGCAAGCCCAATTACGCGCTTATACTGCCTTGGAACATTGCGGACGAAATCATCCGCCAACAGAGCGAATATCTGCTCGCCGGCGGGAGATTCATTACTCCAATTCCTGAACCGCGAATTCTGGAACCCTCTGTCTCGCAGGCGCAGGTCGGGTAATGAAGTTCATCGAGACCGTTCTGAAAGGCGCATTTGTTGTCGAGCCCGAGCGAATCGAGGATGAGCGAGGATTCTTTGCGCGCACCTTTTGCCGCCGCGAGTTTGAGGGGCACGGCCTCAACCCCAACCTTGCGCAATGCAGCATCTCGTTCAACCGTAAGAAGGGCACACTGAGAGGCATGCACTACCAGGCGCCGCCGCACGCCGAATGCAAGCTGGTGCGATGCTCGCGGGGCGCGATCCACGATGTGATCGTCGATTTCCGACCGGGTTCGACGTTCAGACAATGGATCGCGGTCGAACTGAGCGCCGAAAACGGGCGGGCGCTATACGTGCCCGAAGGCCTTGCCCACGGATTCGAAACGCTCGCGGATGAAACCGAAGTTTTCTATGAGATTTCCGAATTCCACCATCCCGAGTGCGCGCGTGGGGTGCGATGGAACGACCCAGCCATCGGAATCGCCTGGCCCCTCGCGCCGACCGCCATCTCGGGCAGGGATAAAAGCTACCCAGATTTCGTCGCATGAAACGGTGGTTCGCGCTGGGCAATCGGAACTGCATCAGCCCCGGAAACCGGGAGTTTAGTCGAGAGCCGGACGCGGCGAGTCAACTCCGTTTCCCCGGGTTGATCTTGCACCCAAGCCTTGGTACAAGGCACTGTCGCCTGAGGGCGCAGCGGGCCGGCTGTTTTTTTTTGCTCCGGATGGCGGACGCTTGCTCAAAACTCCCCTGCTGAAAGGACCGCCCCAGTAGAAGATGTGCTGTCCACCGATTTCGTGCAATCGCTCGACCGCCCGCCATCATTTCCGAAGACGGTGGGATGCTTCATGCTAACTGTTAGATGGAGAGACACTTAGTGGACTCGCCTAGAAAAAAGCGGGAAGCTTCCTATAAGGCCATCATTGTTCCCCGTCAGTGTGAGCGACGTTGAACTCGTGACTGATCTGTTCTCACGATACCGCTTCAATTACGTCTCTTATTTGGCTGCCGCCCGTCGGTCCAGGCGTATACCGCCTCTCGCTGCTCCAGCCCCCTAGTGGGAGGCAGCGTTTTCGCCTTGACACGCGATGGCTTGGCGGAAGTTTGGTATCATGCGTCGAGAAGCGTCGGCCGATTTTCGGGGCGGGGAAGCACACATGCCACCGCAATGCTGGCAAGCAAGACAAGCAATAAGCCGCACGGCAGGATATCCAGTCCAACCAATCAACCAAACTTTTACAGGCGGTACTAACGGTTGCGAATAGGCATCGATCTGATCTGGTTGGTTCCCCGCCTTGGCGGTGGCATGTATTCCCACGTCCGTGGCCTCCTCAGAGGTCTTGAGGCCATAGACAGAGATAATCAGTATCTCCTGTTTACAACATACGCTAATTATGACGCCTTCGAGGTTTTACCTAACCAGTGTGAACGGGTCTTGTTTCGGGCAGCGCACCACACTGTCGCCTCTCGGCTTTTGTCGGAGCAGATCAGGTTACCCTGGCAGGTGAACCGTTATCGCTTGGACGTGCTCCATTCGCAGGGTTTTACAATGCCGTTGTTGGCGAAGGTGCCCCGTGTCTTCACGGTCCACGACCTCAAGGTATACGCGTTGCCGGCTATCTTTCTCCAGACCCGGCGTGAGGCGCGAGCAACCCGCGAGTGCGGCTGGCTCAAGCCGGGCATGGCGATCTCCACGGCGTGTTGGTCTTGATGATGGCGTTCAGCATCAGTAGCAAGCGGCGCATGGTGGCGACCATCGCCACCTTGTGCAGCTTGCCGTTCACAATCAGATGCTCGTAGTAGGCGCGCAACGGTGGGTTCCAAATGATCGCGGCGGAAGTAGCACAGTAGAGCACGCGTCGGAGCGGCGCGCGCCCGCCGCTTAGAGAGTGTCGGAAATTTCGTGTTGGTGAGCCATACAATGAAGCCCATTAGGGCAGGAGGAAGGTATGGCGGCGAACAAGGAAGGCGGAATCGGGGACGAGGTGCTGGACCAACTGCTGGAGGGACGGGATCCGGCGACGGTGTTCGAGAGTGGGGGTCTGGTCGACGAACTGAAGAAGCGGCTGGCAGAGCGGATGCTTAACGCCGAGATGGACCATCATCTGGGCGGGGAGGCGGAGGAAGAAACCGGCAATCACCGCAATGGCTACGGAGCAAAGACGGTGCTGACGGACGCGGGCAAGCTGGAGCTGTCGATTCCGCGCGATCGGCACGGGCGCTTCGACCCGGTGCTGATCGGCAAGTACCGGCGGCGGTTTGCCGGCTTCGACGACAAGATTATCGCACTGTACGCGCGTGGCCTGACGACCCGGGAGATCGCGGCCCACGTCGGAGAACTCTACGGGACTGAGATCTCGCCAGACCTGGTCAGCGCGGTGACCGATGGGGTGCTCGAGGAGGTCGGCGCCTGGCAGAGCCGGGGCTTGGACGCGACCTACGCCATCGTGTTCTTCGACGCGATCCGGGTGAAGATCCGCAACGAGGGCATGGTTAACAACCGGGCGGTGTACCTGGCGATTGGGGTGCGCTGCTCGGGCCACAAGGAAATCCTTGGGCTTTGGATCGAGCAGACCGAAGGCGCGAAGTTCTGGCTGCGGGTGATGACCGAACTGCGCAACCGCGGCACCCAGGACATCCTGATCGCGGTAGTGGACGGGCTCAAGGGTTTTCCCGAGGCGATAACTTCGGTGTTTCCGAAAACCCTGGTCCAGACCTGCATCGTGCACCTGATCCGTTACTCGATGCAGTTCGCCTTGTGGAAGGAGCACCGGGCGGTGGCCGCGGCGCTCAAGCCGGTCTACCAGGCCGAATCGGCCGCAGTGGCGCGGGAACGGCCTGGAGGATTTCGACCGCGGCCCGTGGGGGCAAAAATATCCCGCCATCGCGCAAAGCTGGCGGCGCAACTGGGAGCAGGTGATTCCGTTCTTCGCCTTCGCTCCCGAGCTGCGAAAAATCCTTTACACCACCAATGCCATCGAGAGCCTCAACGCTCAGGTCCGCAAGGCGGTGCGAGTCCGTGGCCATTTCCCCAGCGAGGAGGCGGCCACCAAGCTCATCTGGTTGGTGCTGCGTAATGTTCAGGCGCGCTGGAAAATCCTCCAACCTTGTGGCAAGCTGCCAAGGCCCAGATGGCGATCCAATTCGAGGACAGATTTATTCTTACTGACTAATCAATAACCACGGCTCAAACACGAAATTCCTGACAGATCCCCGCTTAGCGGTTCAGGAATGGACGCGAGTTGAGTGCCTATCTGAGGCTGGTTCCGCGCCAGCATTCCTCGGGCGGCAAGACCGTGCTGCTTGGGATCACCAAGCGCGGTGACCGCTATCTGCGCACCTTGCTGATCCACGGGGCGCGCTCCACGCTCAGACAGTGCAAGGGCGACGCGCGCTGTGGGTGGGCGCGGCGCATCAGCGCCGAGCGCGGACCCAACGTGGCCGCGGTGGCGATGGCCAACAAGAATGCGCGAGTACTGTGGGCGTTGCTCACCAGAGGTGACCGTTACCGCTCGACCAGCAAAATCACATCGGCTGTGTGGTCAAGGATTGATGTGGCACTGAAAATCGCTCTTGCCGAGGTTGCGTAGGGTGCGTTGTATGACGCTGATGGCGAACCGGTCGGACCGGCACTTCCAAACTCTGTCGGCAGCCATGGCCCGCGAGGCCGCCAGACTGATAGAGAACGAAGCGCGCGGAAATCCATCAAGGCCCGGGCTTCATCTCAAGCCCAACAAGCAGGCCGGATATATGACTGCAACCGAGTTCCAAATGGCGTCTACAATGACCCTTGCACGCGGGCGGGGTCCATATATGGCCGCCGCGCCGTTCTCGCCGTTATGTTCGAGCCATCGGAGCAGAGTCCTGAGGCGGCGGCGCGCCAGCAGCGCTGAATCGCTGGCCCAGGCCGCGGCCAGCATTCGCGCGACGTATAATTTGCGGTTGGGCGGCAATTGGTCGAGGATGTTGCGTTTCTTATGGACTCTGTATCGCTGCACCACCGCGAGATCGCCCAGGACATCGGACAGCGCCTTGCGAATCCCGCGCCCGCCGTCGATCACGCACAGGATGCGACCGTCGATCTTGAGCCCGCGCTCGAGCAGATCGTTGAGCAGCGCGGTGCACAGCGCGGCATTCTCGGTCGAGCCCAGCCACAGTCCCAGCACTACTTTGCGTCCATCGGTGAGAATCCCCAGCGCCACCACCACAGTGTGGTGCGCGACCTCGATCGCGTCGAGCATCAGCACCAGGAGCTCGAGCTCATCGAGTCGGCGCTTGAGCTGCTCGCGCAGCTTATCGGTCATCCGTGCGATCAGGTGGCGGCTCGCCGCACTCTTGCTCGCCCCGCGCACCACCATCGCGGCTGGCGGAGGCTCCAGGCTCTGCTCATAACCGCGGGTCGAGACCCCGAGCAGAATCTGATTAAGCACCCGCGCCGGAACCGGATCGGCCGCGCGAAACTGAACGACGCTTTGCAGTTGTTCCTCGGCTCCGTCTAAGCCGCGGACCCGGGGACACCCAACCGCCATGCGCCGCCCGCCGAACGGCAGGGTGATCGCAGCCGTGCCCCACCGATAATGAGACCGTTTGACTGAATGCTTGCCCTTGGGCCCGGCGAGTTGCACCACATCGAGTTCGAACAGTTCTTTGAGCGCGCTGATTCCTACCTGCTGGACCCACCCGAACAGCTCGCGGCGGCTGTGGATGATGCCCTCGATCATCGGCAACATCAGCTGCTGTGCTGTGAACAATAGACCGGCGCCGACTTGCGCCGGCTCACTAGCGTTTGCTCTTTTCTTCATCGGCGGCTCCTTTCCCACCCTCGGGAACGGTGTTCTTTGGCCAGACCCATTCTCAGGCCGGCCTTGGAGCCGCCGCTACTTACTCAAATTCCAATTTCAACAAGCCATGGTCCATTACCATTCGAAGAATCGCTTGTGTTTGCCGGGACCTTACACGTCAGTCTCCGTGTGGAATAGTTGAGGCGAATGCAACCGTAGCTAACGATCCCTTTGAAGCGCGGTCCAGCAGTGCGCCGTGTACCGAATCGCCTCAGGCTTCCATTTCAGTGGGTCTCAAAACCCGAAGTCGACCATAACTTCCTCAAACCGCCTGGCGCCGAGTTCCGGCCGGACGCGATATCTCATAGGCGGCGCTTGATCTGCATAGATATTTCTCGTGGGCAATCGGAAGGTGAGTTGGACGATCTCGTAACTGCATCAGTCGCGGAAATCGGCAGTTTAGTCGAGAGCCGGACGCGGCGAGTCAACTCCGTTTCGCCGGGTGACCTTGCACCCAAGCCTTGGTACAAAGCACTGTCGCCTGAGGGTGCAGACGGCCGGCTATTGCTCCGGAGGGCGGACACTTGTTTTTTCAAATCCGCTGCTGAAAGGACCGCCGCGGTGCTGCCGCGGGGACCGGGCATCCTGGGCCAGATGACGAGGATTATGAGAGCTGCGCTACGACGAGCCTGTTTGCCGCCCCGTGAGCGCCAGCGGCAAGATTCACGACCGCGGCTGCCGCCAGTAGAAGATGTGGCGTGCACCGATTTCCTGCAATCGCTCGACCACCCGCTATCATTTCCGAAGACGTTGGGATGCTTGGTGCTGACTGTTAGACGGAGAGACGATTAGTGGACTCAGCTAGAAACGGACGGCTTCGCGACGAGTGTCTGAAAGATCGAAGCTTGGCGCGAGCACTATAACGAGAGTCGTCCTCACACTGCTCTGGGCTACGTTCCACCCAGGGAATTTGCTCAACAGGCCGCGCGAACGTCGGCCCATCAACTCGCATTTTTCACTCTCCGACTGGATGAAGAATTGAGGGACCCTCAGCTGGCAGCGCGACCGATGACAGCGCTGCGGGTGACAATAACTCGCCCGATTCGCGGCCTTTGCTCAAAGAGGGGAATGACGACACATGATTTCGTAAGGCCCGAAATCGCTAAGCGTTTGTTTTCTATTCCAAGAATATGTGGAGCCTCACAACGAGGAGCAACACTTCTTCAATGGGTGGAACCATCGCGACTACGCTATCGCGCAATCCGTAACGACCAGGCCGTCTCGCGCAGACGCATCCGGGAGATCGCCGTGGCGCGTGTACGTTTCGGCTACTTCAGTATTTACGTAGTGCTGCGGCGCGAGATGATTGAAAATCAATGAGCAGAAGTAGTCTCTGTGGATTCGAAAGCGTCATGACTTATGGACCTAAGCAACTCGACCGTAGTCTGCGCCACCCGAGCGGGCTCGATCATTCGCATGCAATAGATCGTAGAATATCGACATCGCGCTTTCTCGCAGGGTTGGCATGTGAGTCCGGTCGCGATAAGCGGCCAAACCTTCGGACCCGAGGATTCGATCAATCGAGAATCCGAAGCGCCAAATAGAGTTATAGTCGGGACGCCCAACAGACCGGCAAAGTGCCGGGCGCTGCTGTCCATAGTTATCGTCAACCGCGCCCTCCCGATCGCGACTATTGCGTCTCTCGGCGTTCCGGAGAGGAAGGTGACCCGCGTGTTTGACTGCATCGCGGACTTGATGGCCGTTACGTCGTCCGGCATGCCCAAAACGGCTATTCGGCACTCAAGGGGCAGCTGTTTGATTAGCTCGACGTAGTAGATGATCGGCCACTTCTTGTTTTCCGTCGACGCACCTGGGTGTATGAGGACATCGTAGAGAGGAGGTTCGATCCTCCGGCGGAGCTCCGGAACGAAGGGCACTGGGCGAATCGGTCCAACTGGGATGAAGCCGCTTGCCATTGAGTAAGCCACCCACTCGCGAAGTTGATATGGCAACTTCCTGTCGACTGGGACCCGTACATCGAATAACCACGAGAACTTTTCGCTCTGTGCGCCAGCGAGCTTGGCTCTGCGCCAGTGCAGACGTCGTATTAGCCATAGAAGAAGCGGAATCTTCCAGCTAGCCGCGATGCGAGGCGCGTGGGGCGAAATCCAGACAAGGTCGGGATCGAGACGGCGCATCGCACCGAAGAACTCAGAAAGTTTATTTGGGCCACCGCGCAGGGGCAGTTCTTCGATGACCAGGTTTCCTCCACAGGCTCTGAAATCGAGTAGCTCAACGAAATCGCGAATTTCGCGGTTCGGGAAGATCAGTACCACGACATTCGATCCGCGACCTAATTCCGCACCAATCGTAGGAGCGGCGTTGAAGATATCTCCGATTCCCTTGAAAGCGCCGAAAATAACCTCTCGGGCCGCCATTACCAGCACGCCCCTTGGCTTGGAATCCTTCGGGTTGCAGCCGAGCTGACTCGATTGTCCGGCTCAACGGGTGGCAAACCCATCGAGATCTCAAGATTGGGTACCCGCATGATCGGCACCCCCTTATAGCCGGCGGTTCATAGGTTACGAGCGTCCCTAATTTGGCAGCGGGTTAGCCTTTTGTCAATCTACAAGACGATTTTGTTAACCACTGCGGCACTCTCCACGAAATCGGCAAAGTGGCCCGCAAACCCTGCTCGCGCACAGGCGCCCGCTATGCTGGCCGCGCTCGCGCAGTTTCCCCACGCACCCGTGGCGTGCCGGGCGATGTGCTTATTTCGAGCCAGCCGTTCTGACCGCGCCCTGAGCCGCACCAAGCACACCAAGCGCGAGCCATCCCAAGGCCGTGGCGCCAATCAGCAGCATCACTGTTATAATCACCGTCCAGAAACTGCCGGTCGGTTTGGCAAACGGCTGCGGTTTGAAGCGTAGCTCGCGTTCCGCGCGTTGCTGGTGAATCGTTTCAAGATCGACTGCCCGTGAGCCGACCGCGCCGGTGGTGGCGGTGGGCGACGGCGCGCTGGGGTTCTGGGCCGCGGTGCGCGAGGTGTGGTCCGAGAGCCGCGAGCAGGCCTGCTGTGTCACAAGCTCGGCAATGTGCTCGACAAGCTGCCCCAGCGTTTACAACCCCGCGCCAAGCGCGCGCGGTACGAGATGATGTACGCCGAGCGCCGCGCCGACTGCGAGGCCGCAAGGCTTCGCTTCGAGGCCGAGTATCAGGCCAAGCACCCCAAGGCGGTCGAATCGCTGGTGGCCAATTGGGAGCGCCTGATTACCTTCTTCGA
>JGI20175J14863_1000237_pt1:0-7500 | contig 11208 bp, 9 predicted proteins | sample NGESurdeep072012_2_FD_14863 | JGI IMG/M metagenome (IMG submission 14863)
TCGGTCGGTGAAGAATGCGGGGATGTCGAGCCTGCTTACCCAGAACGATGCGTGCGGATTCGGTGCGATTGACGCCACGATGATCGCCGCCGCCGCGACTTTCCAAACTGGGCACGCCGCCGCCGCCGCAAGCCACGTCGCCAACATTACTGCCACCACCAGAAACGCGCACATCATGAAGCGCACCGGCAGGATATCCTCGATGAGGGGAAGGCGTTGGAAGATGGACCAGGGCATCGCAAACCCCAGCACTCCGGCAATGTGCAGATTCGGGCCGAGAGCGCCGACGATGATCGCAAGAACAAAATTGTGAGAAACTTGCCGGCGGGCGTCGGCCAGAACCGGCGCCGGAATATCTCGACGAACACGATCAACACGACGCCGAGATAGTCGCCATTCTCCAAAATGGTGCCTGTGAAGCGGCCCGTGATCGCGGTCGCAAAATCGGCGCAGCCCCACCAGATGGTGCGCCAGGGCACGAGGAATCCAATCAAATCGGCGCTATACTTGTTCGGCGACCAGAGCGGCCCACTCGGATGCCCCAGCGCGAGCAAGTAATAAAAGTAAGCTGAGAGCAAGGCTGTAGAGATCAAGTATCCGCCGATGATGGGAACGATTAGACGTCGCAGCCGGATGCGAGCGTCGCCATCGAAAAGCACAAGCGCAAGCAACAGCGAGAATCCGCCGACCAGCGTGATGGTCGCGAAGAGATCAACCGAACACAAAAATTGAGTGACCAGCAGCGCGGCCAGCATCACAGCAAACCGTCGCGACGAAATCTCGCCGTCGAGCCGCTTGAGCGTGATCAGCGCGATCAGCGGCGCCGGGAAAACCGCGATACAAACAAGGTGGCCGAGTAGTTCGCCAAGCATGTAGGGAGAAAAACCGAAGATGTATCCGCCCAGCACCGACGGCCAGAACGCTCCCGTCACGCGCCGGCATAGCAGAAACGCGGCAAATGCCGCCAGCGGCGGCATCAGCGTTAGGATGATGTTGTAGGTAGCGGGCTCGCCCACCGTGACTTGCAGAGGGATCGAGATCCAGGCGGGGATCGGGACGAAGGTCGTCCACGCCAGGTTGATTCCGAGCGGCGCCCAGACCCAATCGGTGATGAACGGGTTAAGTCCGTGCGAGAGCGAAAACCGCCACCAGTTGAAGAACCACATCGTTTGCGGCGGGTCGGTGCCGCGCCCGATGAAGTAGCCGGGATGTTCGATCAATCCTCGCGCGAAGAAGATCAGCGAGATCGCCAGGAACAGGCCGAAGATCGCTACTGGGCGCCATCGGTACGGATCGCCGTCCGTCGCCGCCGCGCGATGACTTTGCCTCGCGGGATGATTTTGTGCCGACGCGGTCATCTTGCAGCAGGCGAGTTTGGTGAACTCGGCAAATCCGCCGAACCCGCACTCTTAGATGTAGTTGTCTGCCGCGAGATGCGCTGATAGACGTCGAAAAACTTTCCCCTCATGCGCGGCTCGAAGCTCTTCAGCGCTGTTTCGAACTCGGGCGCGGCGGGTATCCCGCGACAGGCCTCGATCCCAATATTGGTGGGTACGACGACCATTTCAGCCTGTGACATTTGCTCCACCTTGCGCTGAATCTCGTCCGGCTTCATCAACCCTGCGTCCAGAAAGAGGCTCACCGGCGCCTCGAACTCGGGGAACATCAATTCGGCGGCGCCTTTGCTATCCAGCATCGTCGCGTTCCGCGAGTGCACAGTATCGAGGACTTTTCGCCACTCCTCGCGCTCATCTGACGACGCCCACAGCCCTGCCGTCACCGCATCGCGCTCACGCATCCGCCACCATCGCTGTTCCCAGAAAGCAACGTCTGTCCACGCCATTATTCCCATCACGCACAGACCGATCGTCACGCGCCGCTGGATTGCGCTCGCGCCGGCCGCCGCCGCGACGCCGATCGTCAGAAAGTACGCATAATAAATCCACGACCAATGATTGCCGAAGAACAGTGCGATGAATGCGACGTGCAGCACGGCGCAGGTCGCGATTATCTCGTTGCGGCGCGCCTCGAACTCGGCATCGCCGGCGCCGGTCGCCAGGTAAAATATCGCCGCCACACCTGAGCAGATCAGAAAGAGCGTGCCCGCTATCCAGAACCCCGAAAAATCAAGAAGGTAGAAGAGCCAGGGCAGGCCGTGTGGATCCCAGAACCGGCGCCCCGACTCGCTGAAGAACCCATAATGCAGTGCGCGATAGGCCGCTGCTCCTCCCAGCGGCAAGACGGTATGGATCAAGGCTGCCCGGCCGTAGCACGCCGCCAGAGTCGCCGCGATCACGATTGACGCCGCGGCAGCCGGAGCAATCACGCGGATTGCCCGTGTTACCACGCGCTCACCGCGCAGATTCCTGCATGCGAACGCGATCAGCAGGAGTGCATATACGTATCCCATGCTAGGCTTCGTAAAAGCAGCCGCGCTCGCGAAGACCAGCGCCCGGCGGTGCTTTCCAGCCGATTGCTCCGCCAGCGCGCAGGATAGCAGCACCGCCTCCAATCCGTGCGCGAGCGAAGGATAGCTCGCCCGCGCGGCAAACCCGAGCGTAATCGCCGTCAGCGCGAGGCTTGTCGCGCCGAATCGAAGAGTCGCGGCGATTCTTGCTATTGCCCACGCGATCACAAGATCGCATGCGACCATAAGAGCCTGATATGCGATCGGCGTTCGACCGGCGATTTCGAACCAGGTCCTCCCGACCAGGATCGGCAGCAGGCCGTAGTGATAGCCGAAATCGACGGTTGGCGTTAAGCCGTGCGATATCAGGTATTGGAGTGTTAAATTGGCGCCGTTGTCGCAGAAGGCGTAGCTGTCAAACGCCATGATTTCGGGGAGTCTCAAGAAACCGATCGCCAGGATCTCGATCGCGAACAGGAGGAAAATCAGGAGCGGCCGGGCCGTAAGCGATTCGGCCGCCGAATACTCGCGACTCGATTCTCTCGCAGTCATGCCTACCGCCGCTTCAATTCTTCCGCTTCCACAGCACACCCGCCATGAATTGAGGATTGGACCAATTCCAGACGCGCTCCGGATGCCGATCGATATCGACTTCCACGTTCCACGTGGCGGTCGCAACCGATATCGCGCCCCGTCCATTGATGGCGATACTCAGCGCAAGCAACGAGAGTGCAGTGGCAATTTCAGCCCGGCTGAATTTCGCGTTATTGGCGCTTCGCAGACGCGCGGCGCATCCTAGTATCGCAAGCAGCGCTAGCCACGGGATCGCGTCAGCCAGCAGGCGGGGACCATAGGAATATCCACCCCACCATACCGGCCATAGTGCGACCAACACGGTCTGAATAGTCACGATCGAGAGACTTAGTATCGCAAGTCTGGCGTACGGAATGGTCGTCCAATATCGAATCAACAGATAGAAAACAAAAATCAATGCCGGCACGAAGATGAACAGCCCGCGGGAGGGACTAATGAGAATCGCCGGCAACGCGGTTGCGATGCTATTGATAGAGATCCGTGAGTCCAAGTAGTAATCCGGGATCAACTTTTCGTAAGTGAACCACGAGTAAATGACGAATCCGGTGAACCATGCGAGTCCAGTCAATGCGTAGTACATGAACCCGCTCCGGCAGAATAGGAACGTATAGACTGTGACACAAATGATCGGGATCGCACCGGTCGGGCGCACGAAGTACATCCACGCCAGCAACGTCGCGACAATCATCGGCCTGGGGCTGTCCGCGTTACGTTCTCGCCTGAGCAACTCGTATGTCAGCAGTCCCCCAAGGAAGATTAGCCAGGTGTGCGCCCACATCACGCGCGAAGCTGTGCTCCAGACTTGGCTTCCGAAGGCTGTGCCCACCGCGATCAATACAGCCGGCGTGATGCTCAGAACCAGCAGGGCCGTCCTGAAGACGACAATGGTGAAGCCTGCCATCAGCAATGCCGCCAACAATCGCTGAATCAATTCTTCATTCGCAAGGTTGTAATGACCGTCGGGATCATACGGATATACGCCGAGAAGATTCATTGCTCCCACGAAAGGAATCGACAAAATTGAACTGCCGTTCGGATAGCAGAAGGCGACGTTCCCATCGATCCTATCAAGTTGGTATGGTGTGTAGCTCAGCGCGACCGGTCCGGTCGGCGAGACGCATCGGCTCGACTCCTGGATCGGGGCAGGAAACTGGTATCGATTGAGATGGGTCGAATGATCAAGAAGGATGCTGTCGCTCAGCAACATCGTATAGCGAGCATCCGACAACCCCCAGATTGGCGACAACAGGAATACCCCGGCCGTGACGATGAACAACCACAGCCCGATCCGCCGCTCAATGGATCGATCTCGCAAAATATCGAATCCCCGATCTCTCAAGCAGAGACTGCGGGAGCCGAGGCCAGCGCGGTGGCGGCGTCGAGGATGCATTGCTCGGTCGTCGGCCAATCGATGCATGGGTCGGTGACTGACACCCCGTACTTGAGCTTGGTGCGATCGGAGTTGAGCGGCTGGTTGCCCGCTTCGATATTGCTCTCGAGCATCGCGCCCATGATCGCGCGACTGCCGGCGCGCACCTGGTCAATCAGCGTCCTCATCACCGCAGGCTGTTTGGTGAAGTCCTTGCTGGTCTGCGCGTGCGAGCAATCCACCATCATGCGCGGCTCCAGCGCGGCGCTCGCGAGCATCCGGCTGCATTCCTCGATACTGGCGGCGTCGTAGTTCGGCTTGCGTCCGCCGCGCAGCACGATGTGCGTATCGGGATTTCCCGAGGTGCGAATCACAGCCGAGATTCCGTCCTGGGTGATGCCGAGAAAAGAATGCGGCCGGCGCGCCGATTGAATTGCGTTGATCGCAACCTGCAGATTTCCTTCGGTCGTGTTCTTGAATCCGACCGGCATGGAGAGTCCGCTCGCCATCTCACGATGGGTCTGCGACTCGGTCGTGCGCGCGCCGATCGCGGTCCACGCGACCAGGTCCGCGATATACTGNGGCGTGATCGGATCGAGCAGTTCGGTGCCCGCCGCCAGCCCCAGCCGATTTATTTCGATCAACAATCGGCGTGCGATGCGCAATCCTTCACGCATATCGCAGCTGTCGTCCATGTGCGGATCGTTGATCAGCCCTTTCCATCCCACGGTCGTGCGCGGCTTTTCGAAGTACACGCGCATGATCACGTAGAGCCGTTCCGCGGTGGCGTCCTTCAGCTTCGCCAGCCGCCGCGCGTAATCGATCGCCGCATCGGGGTCGTGTATCGAACAAGGTCCGACAATGCACAGCATCCTGCGGTCCCGCCCCGCCAGGATTGCGCGAATAGTCTCGCGCGCCTCGACCACGGTCCGCGCAATTCCCTCGTCCACCGGCATCTCGTTCTTGAGCAGATTCGGCGCGATCAGCGGTTCGGTGGCGAGAACGTGGACATCCTGAATTTGACGCATAGATGGCCCTTATTTTTATCCGAAAGGACGCGGCTAACAAAGCCGCTTCCTATTGGGCATAATACCGTCGGATCGAATCCCCGGACCTGACGCACAATGCCGTAATGGAAGAAAAGGGCGAACCGCAACCGAGCTCAGAAGGGCGCAAGAGCGGCGAACCGCCCGCAGTCGGCCGGCCGCCGCGACTCCTTCGCGTCAGGCTCTGGCAGGCGATCGCGGGGATGTCTGTTGCGGTCGCACTCGCGTCCCTTATCGTGATCTCCGAACTCGCCGGCTCGCTCGCACGACGCACCAACTATGTGAATCGCCGCGTAGCGGCCCTGAATGCGACCGTCCGCGATCTACGCCACCAGACGGCGGTCACGCAGCGCAAGCTCGGCTCCGAGCGCGAACGCGCCACCGTGGGCGAGGTGTTTGAGAAAATCCTTTTCGCGCCGGACCTTCGCACTATCAAACTGGCCGCGCCCGCCGAGAAGGATAAGGAAAAAGACAAATCGATCGCGCAATCCGGCGGCCCCGGTCTCCCCTCCGGACGGCTCGCGATGAGCGAGTCGGCCGGCGCTGCGATGCTCGAAGCGAACGGACTCAAGCCAACCGGCGCCTTCGAAGTTTACCGCATCTGGTGGATGCCGAAACGCGGCGCGCCCATCTGGGCCGCGGATTTTCTGGTCGGCGACGACGGCCTTGCCACGGTTCCGGTGGATCTGCCGCCCGGGCACGAGAAAGAACCGTCGCTCAGCGTCACGCTGGAGAATGAATCATACAGCGAGGCTCCCGCTGGTCCGATCGCGCTCAAAGGTGAAGCCTCGCCGGTATCGGGAACCGTGCAGAGTCCGCGCAAATCGCGACGATGATCGCTGAGTCCGGCTGTGAGCGGAATCGATCAGTCGGGGGCGGCGAACTCGAGCAGGACCGCTACGCCCATGGCGCCGATCGCAACCAACTCGATGGTCAAATCGATGTTGATCCAGAGGTAATAGAAGCCGAAGCCGAACGCCGCCATGCTGAATAATCGTCGCATCCCGATGTCCTCGCGCGCAGTTTCCTCCAAACCTCACGCGCCGCGCCAATCATCCTGAACGAAGCAAACGACAAAATAACGCGGCCAAACGGCTGAGGAATTGTAGTACGAATGCCCCGCCTAATCAAAGCAGGCGTCAGCGCTTATGGCGGGCAACGATTTTCCCTCCATCGGGGGCTTTACTTCGACTATCAATATGCGTAGATTGTTTTTCGGCGGCGCTTTGCGGCGCGGTCTGTGGAAATTTCGCCTCAAAATCCTCACATACCCTTGACACGGTCCGGATTAAGAGAGTACAGTTTCCTTTCGCCCCAAAAGGGTTGGTCTTTGAAAACTGAATAGTAGTGCATGCCTTAATCGGCGGCGGGGGTCCAGGAATGGACCTGATGCCCGACCGATTTCTTTGATTTAATTGCGGTCAGTCCTGCCGTTCCATGACGCGTTAGCGGCGTCTCGAACGGTGGATATACTGAGCTATAATGGAGAGTTTGATCCTGGCTCAGAACGAACGCTGGCGGCGTGCCTGAGACATGCAAGTCGTGGGAGAAAGTCGTAGCAATACGGCTAGTAAACCGGCGCACGGGTGAGTAACACGTGGACAACCTGCCTTAGAGTCTGGGATAACCCGTCGAAAGACGAGCTAATACCGGATAAGACCACGGGAAGTTCGCTTCCTGAGGTAAAAGATGGCCTCTGCTCCTGCAAGCTATCACTTTGAGAGGGGTCCGCGTCCTATCAGCTAGTTGGCGAGGTAACGGCTCACCAAGGCTAAGACGGGTAGCTGGTCTGAGAGGATGGTCAGCCACACTGGGACTGAGACACGGCCCAGAGTCCTACGGGATGCAGCAGTCAGGAATATTGCGCAATGGAGGAAACTCTGACGCAGCGACGCCGCGTGGGTGATGAAGGCCTTCGGGTCGTAAAGCCCTGTCGGAGGGGAAGAAAAGTCTGTTGGCTAATATCCAGCGGACCTTTGACGGTACCCTCAAAGGAAGCACCGGCTAACTCCGTGCCAGCAGCCGCGGTAAGACGGAGGGTGCAAGCGTTGTTCGGATTGACTGGGCGTAAAGGGCGTGTAGGC
>JGI20175J14863_1000237_pt1:10000-11208 | contig 11208 bp, 9 predicted proteins | sample NGESurdeep072012_2_FD_14863 | JGI IMG/M metagenome (IMG submission 14863)
TAATCAAATTCCGTGATAGCTGGTTCTCCTCGAAATATATTGAGGTATAGCCTCAGATGATGCCTGGTGGAGGTAGAGCACTGGATGGGCTAGGGTCCTTACCAGGATACCAAACCTAACCAAACTCCGAATGCCACCAAGGTTAATCTGGGAGTCAGACTACGGGCGATAAGGTCCGTGGTCGAAAGGGAAACAGCCCAGACCGCCGGCTAAGGCCCCAAAGTCGATGCTAAGTGGGAAAGGATGTGGGAGCGCCCAGACAACCAGGAGGTTGGCTTAGAAGCAGCCATCCTTTAAAGAAAGCGTAACAGCTCACTGGTCAAGCGAACCTGCGCCGAAAATGTAACGGGGCTTAAGCATCGCGCCGAAGCCGCGGGCTCGTGCAAACGAGCGGTAGAGGAGCATTCTGGTTGCCAGCGAAGTACGACCGGCAAGGACGTATGGAGGCCCCAGAAGTGATTATGCAGACACGAGTAGCGATAAAGAAGGTTAGAAACCTTCTCGCCGTGAGTCCAAGGTTTCCTGGGTAAAGTTAATCTTCTCAGGGTTAGTCGGTGCCTAAGCCGAGGCTGAAAAGCGTAGGCGATGGAAAGCAGGTTAATATTCCTGCACCACCAGTTGATCGTTTGAGCGATGGGGTGACGGAGAAGGGTAGGTCATCCGGGTGTTGGATGTCCCGGTGCAAACCCGTAGGCGGAAGCGGTTGGTAAATCCGCTGCTTCATTAACGCCGAGAGGCGATGTCGAGCGATTCCGTCAGGTCTCGCGAAGTGACTGAGCCCATGCTCCCAAGAAAAACCTCTAAGCGAGATCATCTGGTGACCGTACCACAAACCGACTCAGGTGGACGGGTAGAGTATACCAAGGCGCTTGTGAGAATTGTGGTTAAGGAACTCAGCAAATTGACACCGTAACTTCGGAAGAAGGTGTGCCTGCTGATGTCACGGACTTCGCGTCCGGAAGCATCGGCGGGTCGCAGAGAGCAGTGGGTAGCGACTGTTTAGCAAAAACACAGGACTATGCTAAGCCGCAAGGCGATGTATATGGTCTGACGCCTGCCCGGTGCCGGAAGGTTAAGGGGACCCGTTAGTCCGTAAGGGCGAGGCGGGGAACCGAAGCCCCGGTAAACGGCGGCCGTAACTATAACGGTCCTAAGGTAGCGAAATTCCTTGTCGGGTAAGTTCCGACCTGCACGAATGGCGTAACGAC
>JGI20175J14863_1000240_pt1 | contig 11149 bp, 10 predicted proteins | sample NGESurdeep072012_2_FD_14863 | JGI IMG/M metagenome (IMG submission 14863)
GAAAGCCGGGTCGCTCGGGTCGGGTGGCTCGATCGGCGAACCTAGCGAGAACCGGGCCGGCAGGGCAACGCGGCCCGCAATTGGGCAGCGGGCGGGCGTGAGCACCACGTCTTCCCGGTGATCATTTGTGCGAGGTCTCCCCGGTGATCCTGGTGCGAGGTGATCGTGGTGCGGGGGAATGCCCGCGACCCGCCGTACCGGCGCACGTCAACGGCACCACGATCGCGGGCGGGCCGACCGGCCGGATGCGCTGTGGCCGGACGCACGCGGGGCTCAGGAGCGCGGACGGGGGCGCAGGGTGGCGGCGATAGCGGCCGCGGCGGCGCCGGGGTCCGCCGCCGCGGTGATTGGCCGGCCGATCACGAGCAGGTCCGCGCCGTCGTCGAGCGCCCGCTGGGGCGTGGCGACCCGAGCCTGGTCATGGACGGCCGCGCCGACCGGCCGCACCCCGGCCGTGATCAGTTTCACGTGCGGCCCCACCTCGGCCCGCACGACGGCAACTTCCTGGGGCGAGCAGACGATGGCTCGCGCCCCGGCGTCCACCGCCAGCACGGCCAGCCGCCGGACTGCGTCGGGCAACGCGCCAGCAACCCCCACGGCGCCGAGGTCCGCTGCTGTCAACGAGGTCAAGACGGTGACGGCAGCGATGTCGAGCCCGTCGGTCCCCCCCTCGGCCGTCTCGTCGGCGGCCGCCACCGCGGCGCGCACCATTGCCGCGCCGCCGGTGGCGTGCACAGTCAAGATCCGCGGCCGCAACCGCGCGACCGAGCGGACCGCGCCAGCCACGGTGACCGGGATGTCGTGCAGCTTGAGGTCGAGGAAGACGCCGACGCCGGTGCCGCCACGGACCACCGCGACCACATCCGGACCGTGCCGGCAGAACATCTGCAGCCCGACCTTGACCATGGCCACGTGCGGGGTGACCGCGTGCGCCCAGCTAGCCGCGGTTTCGACGTCGCTGGCGTCGAGGGCAACCGCGATGGGAGCAGAACCCCGGGTGGTCATTGCTCCTCCTCGGTCCTCGCTATATCGGGTCTGGGCAGACGGTCGGTGGCGAGCCCGATGACGTCGGCCACCCGGTCGATGCCGCGTTCGGCCAGCGCCTGCTCTAGCTCGGCCAGCACTCGCACCGGAGCCCGCGGGTCGCCGAAAACCGCAGTCCCTACCGAGACCGCGGACGCGCCGGCGAGCAGGAACTGCAACGCATCCAACCCGGTGCGAACCCCGCCCATGCCCAGGATCGGCACCTCCGGCAACACCTGCGCCACCTGCCACACGCAGCGCAGCGCCACCGGTCGGATCGCCGGCCCGGACAACCCGCCGGTGACTCCGGCCAGTGCCGGTCGCAACGTGGTGGTGTCGATCACCATCCCGAGCAGGGTGTTGACCATCGACAACCCGTCGGCACCGGCGTCCACGCAGGCGCGCGCGATCGCCACGATGTCGGTCACGTCCGGCGACAGCTTGGCGAACACGGGGATGTGGGCGGGGCTTTGGCGACGTACGGCGGAAATGACGGCGGCCGCCGCACCGGAGTCACCGGCGAACACCTGTCCACGGTCCTCCACGTTGGGGCAGGAGATGTTGACTTCGACCATGGCCAGCCCCGGCGCGCCGCGCAGCTTGGTGGCCAGCCGGACGTATTCCTCCACCGAGCCACCGGCGATGGAGACCACCGCCCGCGCGCCGCGGTCGGCCAGCCACGGCAGGTCGTGCTCCAGGAAGGCGTCGATGCCCGGTCCCTGCAGGCCGATCGAGTTCAGCATGCCGCTGGGCGTCTCGGCCATCCGGGGCGTCGGCCGACCGCTCCGCGGGCGGACCATGATCGACTTGGTCACCACCCCGCCGAGGGCGGCCACGTCGAAGAACTGCGCCAGCTCCCGGCCGGCCGCCGCACACCCGGACGCGGTGAAGACCGGGTTGGGGAAGCGCACGCCGGCCAGCGTGGTCCTCAGGTCGACCGCCGGAGCCACCGGCGGTCGGGCCACGGTGCTGGTCACGGCGTAGCTCCGGGTGGCGATGCATCGGCGAGCGGGGCAACGGGGGCGCCCAGGGCATCCGCCGGCACCGTGCCCACGTCGCCGAAGCGCACCCGGTCGCCGCCGAAGACCGGTCCCTCGACGCACGAGCGCACCATCCGGGTCGTTCCGTCGTCGCCCACGACCGGCAGCACGCAGGTCATGCAGACCCCGATCCCACAGGCCATCGACTCCTCGACCGCGACCTGGCACGGGATCCCGCGGGCGGCGGCGATGGCGCTGACGGCGCGGAGCATGCCCATCGGCCCGCAGGCGTAGACGACGTCGGACCCGGTGTGCTCCAACACGGCGGGCAGCACGTCGGAGACCCGGCCCCGCTCCCCCATCGTTGCGTCCTCGGTGGTGAACACCACACTGGTGGTCCGGCGCTTGGCCTCCAGCGGACCGAACAGCCGGTCGGCGGTGGCCGCGCCGAGCACCGCGTCGACCCGGCAGCCGCGCGCCCGCAGGGCGTCGATCAGCGGGAACAGCGGCGCCGAGCCGTAGCCGCCGCCCACCAGGGTCGCGGTGGCCCGGTCTCGCGGCAGCCGGAACGNCCGCCCCAGCGGCCCGACCANGTCGACCGCATCGTTGGGGCGTCGGCGCGCCAACCATGCAGTGCCCCGGCCGNTGACCGCAAAGACGAACGTCACGGTGCCGCCGTACTGGCCGCGCTCGGTGACGGCGTGGATGGAGAACGCCCGGTGCAGCAGCATGCTGGAGTCCGGCCCACCGACGGCAACCGCGACGAACTGCCCCGGCCGGAACTCCTCGGCAATCCCGTCGGCAAGCAGCGTCATCGCGTGGTAGGCACCCACCCGCCGCATGGTCAACACCCGACCGGCCACCTGGACCGGCATCAGGCACCCGCCGCCGCGGCCAGCCGAGCGGCCTGCAGCACCGCGTGGTGCTCCTGCAGCGGGGCCACGCCGACCTCGCCCCGCACCAGCGCCTCGATCCCCTGCACGCAGGCGGCCGCGCCCTGCACTGTCGTCACACAGGGCACGCCGCGGGCGACGGCGGCGGTGCGGATCTCATAGCCGTCCACCCGCGGGCCGACTCCGAACGGCGTGTTGACCACCAAATCGACCTCGCCGGCCAGGATCTTCTCGACCACCGTCGGCTCGCCGTCGGCCCCCCGGCCGGCCGAGTGCTTGCGGACGACCGTTGCCGGCACCCCGTTGCGTCGCAGCACCTGCGCGGTGCCCTCGGTGGCCAGAATCTCAAAGCCGAGGTCGGCCAGCCGCTTGACCGGGAAGACCACGGCCCGCTTGTCCCGGTTGGCCACGCTGACGAAGGCCCGACCCTTGGTGGGCAGCGAGCCGTACGCCGCGGCCTGGGACTTCGCGTACGCCGTACCGAAGACCGCGTCGATGCCCATCACCTCGCCCGTGGACTTCATCTCGGGGCCGAGCACGGTGTCGATGCCGTGGAACCGGCCGAACGGCAGCACCGCCTCCTTGACTGAGATTGGCGCGTCCAACGGCAGATCACCGCCGTCCCCTACCGCCGGCAGCAGCCCTTCCAGCCGCAGCTCGGCGACGGTGGCCCCGACCATCACCCGGGCGGCCGCCTTGGCGACCTGCACCGCGGTGGCCTTGGACACGAACGGCACCGTCCGGGACGCCCGCGGGTTGGCCTCCAGCACGTAGAGCACGTCGTCCTTGAGCGCGTACTGCACGTTGAGCAGCCCGCGCACGCCGACGCCGCGGGCGATCGCCTCGGTGGAGGCACGAATGCGATCGAAGTCGCGCCGGCCCAGCGTGATCGGCGGCAGCGCGCAGGCGGAGTCGCCGGAGTGGATGCCGGCCTCCTCGATGTGCTCCATCACCCCGGCCAGGTAGAGCTCGCTGCCATCGAAGATCGCGTCCACGTCGATCTCGACCGCGTCCTCGAGGAACCGGTCGACCAGCACCGGGTGCTCGGGGCTGACGGCTGTCGCGCGGGCGATGTATTCGACGAGCATCGCGTCGTTGTACACGATCTCCATGCCGCGGCCGCCGAGGACGTAGGACGGGCGGACCAGCACCGGGTAGCCGATCTCGTCCGCGATGACCTTCGCCTGGTCGTACGACATGGCGACCCCGTGCCGCGGCGCCGGCAGGCCGGCCGCGGCCAGCACCTTCCCGAACGCGCCCCGCTCCTCGGCCAGGTGGATGGCCTCGGGCGAGGTACCCAACAAGGGGACACCGGCATCCTTGAGCCGCTGCGCCAGGCCGAGCGGAGTCTGGCCGCCGAGCTGGACGATCACGCCGACGACCTCCCCCGAGGTCCGCTCGGCCTCGACCACCTCGAGCACGTCTTCGATGGTCAGCGGCTCGAAGTACAGCCGGTCGGAGGTGTCGTAGTCGGTGGAGACCGTCTCCGGGTTGCAGTTGACCATCACGGTCTCGTAGCCGGCGGCGGCCAGCGCGAAGCTGGCGTGCACGCAGGCGTAGTCGAACTCGATGCCCTGGCCGATCCGGTTCGGCCCGCTGCCCAGGATCAGCACCTTGCGCCGGCCGGTGCGGCCGACCTCGGTCTCTTCGTCGTAGGCCGAGTAGTGGTACGGCGTGTCGGCGGCGAACTCGGCGGCGCAGGTGTCGACGGTCTTGAACACCGGCCGCAGGCCCAGCGCGTGCCGGCGGGCGCGCACGTCCGGCTCGGCGACGCCGAACAGCGCGGCCAGCTGGCGGTCCGAGCAGCCGGCCCGCTTGGCCCGGCGCAGCAGCGGCTGCCCAATCCGCGGGAACGGCCCGGCGGCGAGCAACTCCGCCCGCAGCTCGACCAGCCCGGCGATCTCGGCCAGGAACCACTGGTCGATCCCGGTGGCGGCCTCGACCTCGGCGACGCTGGCGCCCAGACGAAGCGCCCGCTCCACGGCGTACAGGCGGCCGTCGTGCGGGGTGCGCGCCTCGGTCAGCGACGACTCGACGGTCGCGCCGGGCGGGTCGGGCAGCGTCCAGTACCCGGCAGCTGTCGTCTCCACCGAGCGCATTGCCTTCTGCAGCGCCTCCGCGAAGGACCGGCCGATCGCCATCGCCTCGCCGACCGACTTCATCGCGGTGGTCAGCGTGGTGTCGGCGCCGGGGAACTTCTCGAAGGCGAACCGCGGCACCTTGACCACCACGTAGTCCAGGCTCGGCTCGAAGCTGGCCGGGGTCTCCCGGGTGATGTCGTTGGGAATCTCGTCCAGGGTGTAGCCGATGGCCAGCTTGGCCGCGATCTTGGCGATCGGGAAGCCGGTCGCCTTGCTGGCCAGCGCGGACGAGCGCGACACCCGCGGGTTCATCTCGATCACGACCAGCCGGCCGGTCCGCGGGTCCACCGCGAACTGGATGTTGCAGCCGCCGGTGTCCACGCCGACGGCGCGGATGACGTCGATGGCGACGTCGCGCATCCGCTGGTACTCGCGGTCGGTCAGCGTCATCGCCGGCGCGACGGTGACCGAGTCGCCAGTGTGCACGCCCATCGGGTCCACGTTCTCGATCGAGCAGATGACGACCACGTTGTCTGCTCGGTCGCGCATCAGCTCGAGCTCGTACTCCTTCCAGCCGAGGATCGACTCCTCCAGGAGCACCTCGGCCGTCGGGCTGGCCAGCAGGCCCGGCGCCGGCGATCCGGCGCAGGTCGGCCTCGTCGTAGGTCATGCCGGAGCCAGCGCCGCCCATGGTGAACGACGGCCGGACCACCACCGGATAGCCGAGCTCGGCGACAGCGGTCAGGCAGTCCGCCATCGAGTGGCAGATGGCGCTGCGGGCCGACTCCGCGCCGATCGAGGCGACGATCTCCTTGAACCGCTGCCGGTCCTCGCCGCGGCGGATGGCGTCGATGTCGGCACCGATCAGCTCCACGCCGTACCGCTCCAGGATGCCGGCGTCGTGCAGGGCGACCGCCGTGTTCAGCGCGGTCTGGCCGCCGAGGGTGGCGAGCACGGCGTCCGGCCGCTCCCGGGCGATGATCTGGGCGACCACCTCCGGGGTGACCGGCTCGATGTAGGTAGCGTCGGCGAACTCCGGGTCCGTCATGATCGTCGCCGGGTTGCTGTTGACCAGGCTGACCCGCAGCCCCTCCGCCCGCAGCACCCGGCAGGCCTGGGTGCCGGAGTAGTCGAACTCGCAGGCCTGGCCGATGACGATCGGGCCGGAGCCGATGACCAGGACGTGGTCGATGTCGGCCCGCCGCGGGCTCACGCCCGCACCCGCCCGGTCTCCATCAGCGCGACGAACGCCGCGAACAGCCCGGTGGCGTCGTGCGGCCCCGGGGCGGCCTCGGGGTGGTACTGCACGCTGAACGCCGGTACGTCGAGGCAGCGCAGCCCCTCCACCACCCCGTCGTTGAGGTCGACGTGGCTGACCTCGACCGCGCCGTACGGCGTCTGCGTCGGTCCGTCGGTCGCCGCGTCGACGGCAAACCCGTGGTTGTGGCTGGTCACCGCGACCGCCCCGGTAGCCCGATCCTGCACTGGTTGGTTCACCCCGCGGTGGCCGTAACGCAGCTTGTAGGTACTCAGGCCGAGCGCGCGGCCGAGCAGTTGGTTGCCGAAGCAGATGCCGAAGACCGGGACGCCGGCGTCGAGCACGCCGCGCAGCGCCTCGATCGCGTAGTCGGCGGTCGCCGGGTCGCCCGGGCCGTTGCTGATGAAGACCCCGTCGGGCTTCTCGGCCAGCAGGTCGCCGGCGGTGGCGGTCGCCGGCAGCACGTGCACCTCGCAACCCGCCGCCGCCATCCGGGCCGGGGTGGAACGCTTGATGCCGAGGTCGAGGGCGGCGACGCGGTGCCGGCGCTCGCCGCGAGCCGGGACCGCGTAGGGCTGCGGCGTCGAGACTTCCCGAGCCAGGTCGGCGCCGGTCATGCCTGGGCTGGCAAGCACCCGGGCCGCCACGGTGTCGGCGCTGGTCTCGATGCTGCTGACGCCCACCCGCATGGCGCCGCGCTCGCGGAGGTGGCGGGTCAGCGCCCGGGTGTCGATGCCGCTGATGCCGACGATGCCCTGCTCGCGCAGGTCATCGGCCAGCGGCCGGCGGGCGCGCCAGCTGGAGCTGGCTCGCGACGGGTCCCGCACGACGTACCCGGCGACCCAAATCCGGGCCGACTCCGGATCCTCGTCGTTCACCCCGGTGTTGCCAATGTGCGGCGCGGTCATGACGACGACCTGCCGGTGGTACGACGGGTCGGTCAGCGTCTCCTGGTAGCCGGTCATGCCGGTGTTGAAGACCGCCTCGCCGAAGGCCTCCCCGACGGCCCCGTATGCCTCGCCGCGAAACGTGCGGCCGTCCTCGAGCACCAGCAGGGCGGGGCGCGCGGTCACGGCGCGACCTCGGTGGCGGCACTGGTGGTGGCACTGGTGGTGGCACTGGTGGTGGCACTGGTGGTGGCGCCCGAGGTGGCCGGAGTCGCGAGGTGGCGCAGGGCGCGCACCCAGACGTCGTGCTGGTCGTGGTGGTCGGCCCGGAAGCCGGTGTCCAGCAGCGCGCCGCCGTCCGGTCCCGAACGGCCCAACTCCCACGTGATCACCAGTACGCCGCCGGGCCCGACCACCTTGCCGGCGTGCGCGCTGTCCACCCGGGCGTCCCGGATCGCCGGCCCGGGCAGGAACAGCGTCGACGCGCCGTCGCGGTCTACCGTCACCCCGGTGGCCGTGAGCCGCAGCCGACCACGGGCGCGGGCGGACAGGTCCTGGGCGGCGATCCGGTCCAGCCAGTCGCCCGCCCGGGTGGTGCCGACGTAGAGGCCGGGCAGTGGGTCCAGCAGCGCCGGCCCGTCGGCGGCCGGTGGCGGCGGCAGTGGCGGCAGCGTCGCCTGGCTGCGCGCTCGCCGCCGCCAGCCGCGGCGCATCAGCAGGTACGCCGCCGCGGCCAGCGCCAGCACAGCGAGAGTGAGCAGTAGCCGGGTGCCCAGGTCGGTCACCGGTCGCGGCGTCATCGCCACCCCGGCCAGCCGGTGGTTCACCGAATGCTCACCGGCCGCCACCCGGGCCACCACTCTCGGCTGGTTTGCCGTCCAGCACCGTCGGCCGGCCGCGCAGGAAGGTCGCCACCACCCGGGTGGGCAACGTCATCCCGGCGTACGGCGTGTTCCGGCTGCGACTGGCCAACGAGCCCGGGTCGACAGTGACCGTGGCGGCCGGGTCCAGCAGCACCACGTTCGCGGGTGCGCCCGGCTCCAGCGGACCACCGTGACCGTTGAGCCGCCCGATCCGCGCCGGTCGGACCGCCATCCGGTCGGCCACGCCGGCCCAGTCCAACAGCCCGGTCGAGACCATCGCCTCGGCGACCACCCCAAGCGCAGTCTCCAGGCCGAGCATCCCGAAAGCGGCCGCGCCCCACTCGGTCTCCTTGTCCTCCAGGGAGTGCGGGGCGTGGTCGGTAGCGACCGCGTCGATGGTGCCGTCGGCGAGCGCTGCCCGCAGGGCGGCCACGTCCCCGGCGGTCCGCAGCGGTGGGTTCACCTTGTAGACCGGGTCGTACCCAGTGACCAGGTCGTCGGTGAGCAGCAGGTGGTGCGGGGTCACCTCGGCGGTGACCCGGATGCCTTTGGCCTTGGCCCAGCGCAGGATCTCCACCGAGCCGGCGGTGGAGACGTGGCAGACGTGCAGCCTCGAACCGACATGCCCGGCCAGCAGGCAGTCTCGGGCGATCACCGACTCCTCGGCCACGGCCGGCCAGCCGGTCAGGCCCAGCCGGGCGGACACGACGCCTTCGTTCATCTGCGCCGCGTGCGTCAGTCGCGGCTCCTGGGCGTGCTGGGCGACGACGCCGTCAAAGGCCTTGACGTACTCCAGCGCGCGACGCATGAGCACCGCGTCGTCGACGCAGTGCCCGTCGTCGGAGAACACCCGCACCCGAGCCGCCGAGTCGGCCATCGCGCCCAGCTCAGCGAGCTGCTCCCCGCGCCGGCGGACGGTCACGGCGCCGACCGGGAAGACGTCGCAGTGCCCCGCGTCCCGCCCTAGCCGCCACACCTGCTCGACCACGCCGGCGGTGTCGGCCGCCGGGTCGGTGTTGGCCATGGCATGTACGGCGGTGAAGCCCCCCAACGCGGCCGCCAGCGTCCCGGAGGCAACCGTCTCGGCGTCCTCTCGACCGGGCTCGCGCAGGTGCGTGTGCAGGTCGACCAGGCCGGGCAGGGCCACCAGCCCGGCAGCGTCGAACACCTGGGCGCCGCCGGTAGCCAGCCCGCGGCCGACCTCGGCAATCACGCCGTCCGCCAAGTGCAGGTCGGTCGGCGCGGCTCCCAGGATGGTGACGTTACGTAGCAGCCAGTTACTCACTGGCACCGCCCATGGCCCCACCAAGGAGCAGGTAGAGCACCGCCATCCGGACGCTCACGCCGTTCGTCACCTGTTCCACGATCGTCGACCGCGGGGAGTCGGCGACCTCGGCAGCGATCTCCATCCCGCGGTTCATCGGCCCCGGATGCATCACCACGGACTCCGGCGGCAGCATTGCCATCCGCGCGGCGTCCAAGCCGTAGCGACGGCTGTACTCGCGGACGCTGGGGAAGTACACAGCGCCCATCCGTTCGCGCTGTACCCGCAACATCATCACTACGTCGCTCTTGGGCAGCACCCGGTCGAAGTCGTAGGACACCTGCGCCGGCCAGTCCTCCACCCCCACCGGGATGAGCGTCGGCGGCGCCACCAGGGTCACCTCCGCGCCCAGGGTGTGCAGCAGCAGCACGTTGGAGCGGGCCACCCGGCTGTGCAGGATGTCGCCGACCAGCGTGACCTGCAGCCCCTCGAGTCGCCCGAGTCGGCTGCGCATCGTGAAGGCGTCCAGCAGCGCCTGGGTCGGGTGCTCGTGGGTGCCGTCGCCGGCGTTGACCACACTGCCGCGCACCCAGCCGGCCAACCGGTGCGGCGCCCCGGACATGGCGTGCCGGATGACCACCGCGTCGGCGCCCATGGCCTCCAGGGTCAGGGCGGTGTCCTTGAGCCCTTCCCCCTTGGACACCGCCGAGCCCTTGGCGGAGAAGTTGATCACGTCGGCGGACAGCCGCTTGGCGGCAAGCTCGAACGACGTACGGGTGCGGGTGGAGTCCTCGAAGAACAGGTTGACCACGGTGCGCCCGCGCAACGTCGGCAGCTTCTTCACCGGGGCGGCGGCCACCCGGGCCATCTCGGCCGCGGTGTCGAGCACCAGCAGCGCCTCGTCCCGGCTCAGGTCGCCGGCTGAGAGCAGGTGGCGCATCACGACGAGGTGTCCTGGCGGCTCTCCTGGCGGCTCTCCTGGCGGCTGAGGTCAGCCGGGCCGATCAGTACGCCGTCCCGGCCGTCATGCTCGGCGAGCAGCACGTGCACCGTCTCTCGCAGCGAGGTGGGGATGTTCTTGCCGACGTAGTCGGCGCGGATCGGCAGCTCCCGGTGGCCCCGGTCGACCAGGACGGCCAGCTGTACCGCGGCCGGCCGGCCCAGGTCGCCGATGGCGTCCAGCGCGGCCCGCACGGTCCGGCCGGAGAACAGCACGTCGTCGACCAGCACCACGATCCGGCCGTCCACACCGCCGGGCGGCAGCTCGGTGCGACCCAGCGCGCGGACACCGCGCAGCCGCAGGTCGTCGCGGTAGAGGGTGACGTCCAGTGAGCCGACCGGCACCGTGCGCTGCTCGACGCTCGCCATCTGCTCGGCGATTCGGTGCGCCAGCGTGCTGCCCCGAGTCGGTATGCCGAGCAGCACGACGTCGTCGGCGCCGCCGTTCTTCTCCAGGATTTCGTGCGCCATCCGGGTCAGCACGCGGGTGACGTCCGCGGCGTCCAGGACGGGATGGGCGGCGGTGCGGTCCCCCGAAACCGGTCTAGGCCGGCGCGGGTCGGGCGCAGTCGTCATCGGAAGTGACCTCCTTCCCCGCCTCACCGGACGGGTCGTTAAAGGATGTCTGCCGGCGGCTTCGCGGCGTACCGTCCGCTGCTGGCGTCGACGTCAACGGTAACAGTCGGACCGGATGCCGCGACCGGCGACCCGCTCTGGCACGCCGCCGGGCGCGAGCAGATCCCGACGCCGCGGAGGCGTATGACGGGCGTGGATGACGGACGCGGATGACGGGTGCAGATGGCGGACGCTGCGCCATCTGGACCTAGCGACGCACCGAATCGCCAATGCGCTTGACCGCTGTGGCGGTAACTCGTAACGTCACGGTCAGTAACCGACACTT
>JGI20175J14863_1000241_pt1 | contig 11098 bp, 9 predicted proteins | sample NGESurdeep072012_2_FD_14863 | JGI IMG/M metagenome (IMG submission 14863)
ACCACCGGTGACCTCTGGCTCACTACCGCGGTGCTGATCGCGGTGATCATCTCGATGCAGGTGACGCGCGAATTCTTCGGCTATTCATTTACCACCTGGCGGTTCCATCTGCGCGGCGAGACCATCCGCAGCGCGGCCGACGTCGGCTGGATCAGGGATTTGACGGTCGGCCAGATGATGCGCTCGGACGTGCGCACGACGCCGGTGGAGACGCAAATCTCGGCGTTTCGCGAGGCCTTTCCGCTCGGGTCGACCAACCAAGTGATCGCAGTGGACGAGGACGGCCGTTACGCCGGCATGGTGATCGTGGCGGAAGCGCATGCGGCTGAACTCCCCGCCACCGCCTCGGTGCGCGACATCCTGCGCCATCCCGATCATATGCTGCTGCCGCAATTGACGGCGCAGGAAGCGATCGCGGCGTTCGATCGCTTCGAGGCGGAAGCGCTGGTGGTCGTCGACTCAGGTGAGCGTCGGCAGGTCATCGGCCTGCTCAGCGAGGCGCATGCGTTGCGGCGCTATTCCGACGCTTCGGAGCGGCAGCGGCGGGAACTGCTAGGCGAGCTGTAGACGCTTTCCGGCGCCTATCCGAGTTCGTGTGCATTCAGCATCAGATGACGCATGTGCTGAAAGGTCGGTTCATAGTCGGGAACCGGCTTGCTGAAAGCGCTGAGCGCGGCCGACAGGATATCGACGCGATCGAGATCGGCGCGCATGTTATCGAGCGCGCCATGCAAATCGCGCTTGACCCGATCTATGGCCGTCTCCGTTCGCATTGCCCTTGTCCCATGCCGGCGGCGTTGCCGTGTGTAAGGGTTAAGACATTGGGTGAGCGATGGTTCCTGTTTTCGGAGACTTCAAGCATTCTCGATTAATGAACAGTGTGTAGCGGGCCAATGGAACTTTACCGGCGCGGTTCCACCGCGCCGCCGCGCACCTCGAAAACCTGCGCGCGGCCGACGATATCGCCGAACGCCGCCGGATCGGCGCCGGTCATCCACACCTGCGCGCCGAGGTTAGTCAGCGCGTCATAGAGCGCGGCGCGGCGCGTCGGATCGAGATGGGCGATGATCTCGTCGAGCAGCAAGAGCGGCGCGAAACCGGTCATGTCCTTGATCAGCCCGGCATGCGCGAGCACCAGACGGATCAGCAGCGCCTTCTGCTCGCCGGTCGATGCCTCCGACGCCGGGATGCCCTTGCCAGCATGGCTCACGCTAAGGTCTGACAGATGCGGGCCGTCAAGCGTGCGGCCGGCGGCGGCGTCGCGCGCGCGATTGTCCTTCAGCAAGGCGCGATAGCGATCCTCGATCTCGATCGCGCTGTGATACGGGAGCAGTTTTTCCATCCAGCCGTCGAGCGCAATTTCGGCCAAGGGAAATTCCGGCGCCTGGTCGCGCCCCCCCGCCAGCGCGCCGGCGAGCCGGCCCACCGTTTCCGCGCGCGCCGCCGCCACCGCCACCGCGACCTCGGCGGTCTCGTGCTCGACCGCGTCCAGCCAATGGGAATCGCTCACCGCGTCCTCCAGCAGACGGTTGCGCGAGCGTAGCGAACGCTCGAGCGCCGCGACGCGGCTGGAATGCTGGGCATCGACGGCGAGCACCAGGCGGTCGAGGAAACGGCGGCGCTCGGAAGCCGGGCCGTTGAACAGCGGGTCCATGGCCGGCACCAGCCACACCACGCGCAAATGATCGGCGAAGGCCGCCGCCGAGGAGACCGCTTCGCGGTCGATGCGGCATATGCGTGAGGGGGCTGAATCCTCGCCCGCCGGCGGATCGATGCCGGTGCCGAGGGTCGCCAGCCCCAGCATGCCCTCGATCTCGGCCGATACCGCCCAGGCGCCGTCGCCTTCGGAAAACGCCAGCTCTTCCATGGTGGCGCGGCGCAAGCCGCGCCCGGGCGCCAACATAGAGATCGCCTCGATCAGATTGGTCTTGCCGGCGCCATTGGCCCCGGTCAGCACCACCGGCCCGGCTTGGCCAAGCTCGATCTGCGCGGCGTGATAGCTGCGGAAATTGCTCAGCGTCAGGCGGCGGATGAAGGCTGAGGTCATCGGCGAGCCTTACCACCCGCGCCGGTGAAGCGGGAGATCAAACCCGCATCGGCATCAGCACATAGAGCGCGCCCTTGGCGTCCTTGTCCTGGATCAGCGTGGGCGAGCCGGGGTCGGCGAGCTTGAGCACGGCCACCTCGCCCTCGATCTGCGCGGCGATGTCGAGCAGGTAGCGCGAATTGAAGCCGATATCGAGCGGGTCGGATTCGTATTCGACTTCGAGCTCTTCCGTCGCGCTGCCGGAATCCGGGTTGGTCACCGACAGCACCAGCCGCCCGCCGGTGATCGAGAGCTTGACCGCGCGGCCGCGCTCGCTCGACACGGTGGAGACGCGGTCGACCGCGGCCTCGAAATCCTTCTTGTCGACGGTGAGGCTCTTGTCGTTATTGGCCGGGATCACGCGCGCATAATCAGGGAAGGTGCCGTCGATCAGCTTTGAGGTGAGCACCACGTCGCCGATCGAGAAGCGAATCTTGCCCGCGGACAATTCGATCGCCACCTCGCCTTCGCCGGTTTCGATCAGGCGCTGCACCTCGCCCACGGTCTTGCGCGGTACGATGATGCCGGGCATGCCGGCGGCGCCCTCTGGCAGCGGCAGCTCGACTTGCGCCAGCCGGTGGCCGTCGGTCGCCACCGCGCGCAGCGTGCCGGCCTTGGCGGTGCCCGCCGTGTGCAGGTAGATGCCGTTCAAATAATAGCGGGTCTCCTCGGTGGAGATCGCGAACTGGGTCTTGTCGATCAGCCGCTTGAGATCGGCGGCGGCGAGCTTGAACGAATGCGTCATCTCGCCGGCGGCCAAGTCGGGAAAGTCGCTTTCTGGCAGCGTCTGCAGCGTGAAGCGCGAGCGCCCGGCGCGTAGCGAGAGCACGGCGCGGTCGTCGGAGCCTTCGATCACGATCTGCGAGCCCTCGGGCAGCTTGCGCACGATCTCGTAGAACATGTGCGCCGGCACGGTGGTGGCGCCGCCCGGCGATACCTCGGCGGCGACACTGTCGATGACTTCGAGATCGAGGTCGGTGGCCTTCATGCTGAGCTTGCCGCGTTCGGCCTTGATCAGCACGTTGGCGAGAATCGGGATGGTATTGCGCCGTTCCACCACGCGGTGCACGTGGCCCAGCGACTTCAGCAGCTCTGCACGCTCTACAGTGACTTTCATGGGGAGACCCGCTTCGGCGCCTTCGAAAACGACCCTGAAACCAGGCGCGACGGCAAGCCGGCGGCTCGCGGCATGCGAGGCCGGGGAGCAAAGGTGACGAATGTGCGCGGTTTGTGCAAGGGCAGCCTGCTGGCCGGAGGCCCTTACCCCCAGGGCGTCCACAAACTCCTTCACCTCTCCCCGCGTGCGGGGAGAGGTCGCCCGCCCCGCTATTCCTGTAATTGCCGCTTCAAAATCTCGATTTCCTCGGCCAAGGCCATGTCGTTGCCGACCAGGCCCTCGATCTTGCGCACCGCATGCAGCACGGTGGTGTGGTCGCGGCCGCCGAAGCGCCGGCCGATTTCCGGCAGCGACCGCAGGGTCAAGGTCTTGGCCAGATACATCGCCACCTGCCGCGGGCGCACCACATTGGCGGTCCGGCGCGACGATAACAGGTCGGATCGGCTGACATTGTATTGCCGCGCCACCACCCGCTGGATGTCCTCGATCTTGACCCGCTTGGGCTCCTGCGGGCGGATCAGGTCGCGCACCTCGCGCTCGGCCATTTCCAGCGTGACCGATTGGCCGGTAAGCTTGTTGTGGGCGAGCAGGCGGTTGAGCGCGCCTTCTAGGTCGCGGCCGTTATGGGTGACGGCCTTGGCGATATAGCTCAACACCGGCAACGGCACGTCGAAGCTGGGATGGTGCGATCGCGCCGCCAGCACCCGCGATTTGAGGATTTCGAGGCGCAGCTCCTCGCCGAGCGGACCCATTTCCACCACCAGGCCGCCGGCCAGCCTTGAGCGCACCCGGTCGTCGAGGCTTTCGAGGTCCGACGGCGGTCGGTCGGAGGCGATCACCACCTGGCGGCCGGCATCGATCAGGGCATTGAGCGTGTGGCAGAACTCGGCCTGGGTCGACTTGCCTTGCAGGAATTGCAGGTCGTCGATTACCAGCACGCCGATGCCGCGCAGCGCTTCCTTGAAGGCGAGCGCGGTCTGCGTGCGCAGCGCCGAGACGAAGCCGTACATGAATTTCTCGGCGGTGAGATAGAGCACTTTGCGCTCGCCTGTGGCATTTCCGGTCCAGGTGACCGCCTGGAGCAGATGCGTCTTGCCGAGGCCGACGCCGGCATGGATGTAGAGCGGATTGAACATCACCGCGTCGCCACGCTTGCCGGCGGCCACCTGCTTGGCGGCGGCCTGCGCGAGCGTATTGGAGCGGCCGACTACGAAGGTCTCGAAGGTCAGGCGCGCGTCGAGCGGCGAGCCGCCGAGCGCCTCATGCCCGGTCGCATCGCCGACCGGCTGCGGCCGTCCGTTGCCATTGTTGTTGAAGCGGCCGCCATCGCCGGCGCCTATCTCGAGCTCGGCCTTGGGCTTGACGATGGCCGAGCGCAGCACCGCCGAGCGCACGATCAGCTCGATGCGGCCGACTTGCGCCTGTTCCGCCTGCCAACAGGCCAGAACCCGTTCGGCATAGTGCGATTGGATCCAACTCTTGAGGAAGCGGGTCGGCACCGACAGGCGCACGGTTCCCTCCTCGATCGCTTCCAGGTCCATGCGCGCAAACCAGCTCGAATAGACGTCGTCGCCGACCTCGGCGCGTAGACGCCCTTTCACCCGTGCCCAGCCGTCTTGATCCGCGTTCGACATTTTTTGCTTCTCGATCTGATTGAATGGTTGAAACGGACTAAGGTTGCCTGGCCTGGCGGCGGGCTGCCGCCTACGCGCGGGAAACGGAACGCAACAAACTCGATGGCGATGCCGTTGGGAGAATTTCGGTCCGCGAGGCGCTTAANGCCGGGCGGCGTGACATCGGCGCGGGTCGAGGNTGCTGCGNCTCAGCCCGCGGGNGGAGGCGTGGCGCATGAAACCCNGGCGGGAGGAGATACGGCGAGAGGGAAACCCACAGTAAACGATGACCATCCAACGATACCGGCCTTGCTCGCCGAAACTCGTCCCACTGCTGTCATAATAGCCCCCCATTGAATTGCTTTACGGGCTCATGCCCGGTGGTCTTCGTGACGTCCGCCTTACTTGATGCCAACAGGCAAACAAAAGCTGTTCTCATCCGCGATGAGCGTGAAACGAGACCTTGTTTTGATGACGCCCGGGACTTCCGGACGCGTTTTTTAAAAATACACAAGCGTTAACGGCTCGCAATGGGATTCACGGATATGCGCGTGTGACATGATAAAAATGCGCACCAGCGCGATGGCGTGCCTGTGCATAAAGTCGATTGCAACGTCTTGATGAGTCGCGCGGAATTTCGAAGTCGCGGTTTAATTTCGGGTGTAGCGCTGAGGCACTATATTTAAAAAGACGAGAGCTACAAAAAATGCCCGTCAAATCTGCATTTTGTGGTCCTCGTCTTCGTATGCCCGTTAAGTCTTTCATGCCGCAAAAAAATTCTTGTGCGAATTTTCAAGGTAGCCCTCGCAAAGAAAGCACGTGCGCATTGGCGCTGGCGCGGCCAGCGCCGCGCTTTGTCAAGCAATATCGTGAGGAGCAAATTTGTTTGACGCCGCGATGACGGTTTGACAACAGCATGCTCCGGCCGAGCCGCTTTACGTCGGAAGCGGACCGGTCGGTCGTCGTTTATACGAATTTGATGCAAAAAATGCGCCGCGCCATCGCGCGGGTGCAAGCGCCGCTTACTTGCCGAGCTTGGCGATGCGGTGGGCGAGACGCGAAACTTTACGGCTGGCGGTATTCTTATGGACGACGCCACGCTGCGCCGCACGCATGATCACCGGTTCCGCGTCCTTGAACACCGTCATTGCCACATTGCGGTCGCCGGCGGCAATCGCTTCCTCGACTTTGCGGACCGACTTGCGCAGCAAAGAGCGGCGCGTCTTGTTGACTTCGGTCTTGCGCGCGATCTTGCGCGTGGCTTTGCGGGCGGACTTGGTATTGGCCATGAGCCTCTCGTTCACAACTGGCGTTTTGCAGCGGAAAGACCGCCCAAGCGACTGATCTTTGCAAGAAAGCGTGGCGGCAAGACACCTTGCCGCCACGGGCGAGGCTTATAGTAAGACCCCGCGCAGGCGTCAACGCCCGCAAAAGTGAAGGTTAAGCCACCCGCTTGGCCCGTACCGAGTCATAACCGGCGACGACGGCGGCACGATCGGAGGCCGACAGGGCACTGAGCGGCGGCTTGACCCGGGCGAGCGCCGGATCGTCATGGATATGCGCGAGCAGCGCCTTCACGCCGGAGACCAGCGGCTTGCCGTCGAACAGCTTGCGGATGATCACCGCGGCATCGAGCGCGCCCGCATCGCCCGCGCGCCAGGCGCGGGCACACAGATCGGCGTTGAGATTGGCGGTGGCCGAGATGCAGCCGGCGAACGCGCCGCCGCGCGCCTCGAGCAGTGCGGATTCGGTCGAGGGGAACACGGCGAAGTCGGGCGCGATCGCCGCCGCCGAGCGCGCGTAAGCCATGTCGCCGGAAGAATCCTTCAGGCCCACGATGCGGGACGGAAAGGATTCCAGCAGCCGCTTGATCAACGTGACATGCCAGGGCAGGCCGGACATTGCCGGGAAGTGATAGAGGTAAATCGGTATCGGCTTGGCCGCCGTCGCCTGCATCAGCGTGTCGATATAGGCGATGAGCCCATCGTCGGGCACGCCCTTGTAGTAGAACGGCGGCAGCACCAGCACCCCGGCAAAGCCGATCTCGGCTGCATGGCGGGTGAGCGCGACGGCATCCGATACCGCGGCGGCGCCGGTCCCCACCATCAGGCGGTCGAGCGGCAGCCCGGCCGCCTTGTAGGCGCTCATCACCGCCTTGCGCTCGTCGAGCGAGAACGAGGTGGCCTCGCCGGTGGTGCCGAGCACGTTGAGGCCGTCGCAGCCGTTGTCGAGCAGATAGCGCGCCAGTTTGACCGCCCGTTTGAGGTCGGGCGCGCCACTCTCGTCGATCGGGGTGGCGATGGCGGCAATCACGCCGGACAGGGTCTTGGTCATGGTCTTTCCTCGTGGTGAGGGCGAATGGCGAGTAGCGAAATAGGGAGTGGGTCGAATTGCAATTCGCCACTCACTATTCGCCATTCGCGGCGGCGTCAGCCGCTGACATTATAGGCGGCCAGCGCCGCCATGTTGACCAGCTGATTGTCCTTGGCGCCGAGCTGCACGATCTGCACCGGGCGGTCGAGGCCTACCAGCAGCGGCCCGATCACGGTGGCGCCGCCCAGCTCCTGCAGCATCTTGGTGGCGATCGAGGCCGAATGGAACGCCGGCATCACCAGCACATTGGCCGGGCCCGATAGCCGGCAGAACGGATAGGGCGCGGCCAGCGCCGGATTGAGCGCGACGTCGGCGGCCATTTCGCCGTCATATTCGAAATCGACGCGTTTGCTGTCGAGAATGCGCACCGCCTCGATCACCCGCGCCGAGCGCTCGCCCTGCGGATGGCCGAAGGTCGAGAACGCCAACAGCGCCAGCCGCGGCTCATAGCCGAGCCGGCGCGCGACGCCGGCGGCCTCGATGGCGATCTCGGCGATCTCGTGCGCCTCCGGCATCTCAGTGACCGCGGTGTCGGCCACCAGCACGGTGCGCCCGCGCGCCACCACCAGCGAGACGCCGATCACGCGGTGGCCGGGCTTGGGATCGATCACGCGCTGCACATCCGCGAGTGCGACCGAGAAATTACGGGTCACGCCGGTCACCATGGCGTCGGCATCGCCGAGCGCAACCATGCAGGCGGCGAAATGGTTGCGGTCTTGGTTGATCAGGCGCTGGCAATCGCGCAGCAGATAGCCGCGCCGCTGCAGCCGCTCGTACAAGAAGTTGAGGTAGACGGTGTTGCGGGTCGACATGCGAGCATTGATGATCTCGATGCCTTCGCTGAGCTCGATGCCGGCCTCGCGTGCGGCCTCGCGCACCAGGTCCTCGCGGCCGACCAGCAGCGCGGTCCCCAGCCCCTGGTGCACGAAACTGGCCGCGGCGCGGATTACCTGCTCTTCCTCGCCCTCCGCGAACACCACACTTTTCGGCTGCCGGCGCAGCCGTGCGAAGACCTGCACCAGCGTTCCGGCGATCGGATCGCGCCGCGCGTTCAACTGCTGGCGGTAGGCGTCCATGTCGACGATCGGCTTGCGGGCGACGCCGGTATCCATGGCCGCCTTGGCGACGGCGGGCGGCACCGTGGAAATAAGCCTAGGGTCGAACGGCACCGGGATGATGTATTCAGGTCCGTATTTCGGCCGTGCCCCGTACAGGGCGGCGACTTCGTCGGGCACGTCCTCGCGCGCCAGATTGGCGAGCGCGTGCGCGGCGGCGATCTTCATCTCCATATTGATGGTGGAGGCGCGCACATCGAGCGCGCCCCGGAAAATGAACGGGAAGCCGAGAATATTATTGACCTGGTTGGGATAGTCGGAGCGGCCGGTGGCCATGATGGCGTCGTCGCGCACCTCCGCCACTTCCTCGGCGGTAATCTCGGGGTCGGGATTGGCCAAGGCGAAGATGATCGGCTTGGCCGCCATCGACTTGATCATGTCCGCGGTGAAAGCCCCCTTGGCCGAGAGTCCGAAGGCCACATCGACGCCCTCGAACGCCTCTGCCAACGTGCGGGCCGAGGTCTTGATCGCGTAGCCCGACTTCCACTGGTTCATGCCTTCGGTGCGGCCCTGATAGATCACGCCCTTGGTGTCGCACAGGATCAGGTTTTCGGGCTTGAAGCCTATCGCCTTGAGCAGTTCGAGGCAGGCGATGCCGGCGGCGCCGGCGCCGTTGCAGACCAGCTTGGTGTGCTGAATGTCGCGCCCGGTCAGATCGAGCGCATTGATCAATCCGGCGGCGGAGATAATCGCGGTGCCGTGCTGGTCGTCATGGAACACCGGGATGTCCATCAATTCGCGCAAGCGCTGCTCGATGATGAAGCATTCCGGCGCCTTGATGTCTTCGAGATTGATGCCGCCCCAGCCGGCGCCGAGATAGCGGACGCAATTGATGAACTGGTCGGGGTCCTCGGTGGAGACTTCCAGATCGATGGAGTCGATGTCGGCGAAGCGTTTGAATAGCACCGCCTTGCCTTCCATCACCGGCTTGGCCGCCAATGCGCCGCGATTGCCCAGCCCCAGGATGGCGGTGCCGTTGGTGATGACGGCGACGAAATTGCCCTTCACCGTGTAGTCGTAGGCGCGGCTCGGGTCTTCCGCGATGGCGAGCACCGGCACGGCGACGCCCGGCGAATAGGCGAGCGAGAGGTCGCGCTGGGTCGCCATCGGCTTGGTGGCCACGACTTCCAGCTTGCCGGGCCGACCGACGCTGTGGAACTGCAGGGCTTCTTGGTCGGTGAAAGTCGGCCGATTTTGGCCGGGTGGGCGTTTGGGGGGCATTGCTACTCCATGACACAACCGGTACTGCCCGGCGAGGGGCACGTTAGCGGAAGCGGCGGCGTAGGCTCAAGGCAAAGCGGGGGCGGTACCCCCGTGTTGAACCCGGCCGCGCCGCGCGCTAATCGGTACTCTGCGCAAGAAAAAGACGCCTAAACCATGATCCGTTTTCTGTTCCGCTTCCTCGGTCTGATCTGTCTGGCCGCCGCCTTTATCCTGGTGATCTATGACGGCACCAAGTCGATCGCCGGCAACAGCCTCACCCTCACCACCGTGCGGGCCCTGTGGGAGCTCATCAATGCGGGCAGCCTGGCGAAGCTGCGGCCGCTGATCGAGCCCTATGCCGGCGGCTTGCTGTGGGACCTGGTGATGGTCTCCATCCTGGCGGCGCCGGCCTGGAGCCTGCTCGGCCTGGTCGGGATTCTGCTTCTTCTGTTCGGCCGCAAGAAGAAGCCGCTGATCGGCTACGCGCGCTGATAATTAACGCCCGCGTGAACGCTGCGTGCGGTGGGCTGGCCGAGACGTGATCGGGACCGGCATTTCGCGCCCGCCCACAGACGACTATATTGCGCTCAAAGATTGCAAGAAAACCAATCGAGAGAACCAACCATGTTCGGCTTCAAGAAAATTGCCATGCCCACGGCCGCGCAGGCGCTGCCTGGGCGTAATGACCCGATCCGCACCGCGGCCGCGCACTTCGTCAATACCCATGGGCTGAAGGGGCCTTATCCGGAGGGCTCGCAAAAGGCGATGTTCGGGCTCGGCTGCTTCTGGGGCGCCGAGCGCAAATTCTGGGAGTTGGGTGACCGCGTGCATGTCACCGCCGTCGGCTATGCCGGGGGCGTGACGCCCAATCCGATCTACGAGGAAGTCTGTTCGGGGCGCACCGGCCACAACGAGGTGGTGCTGGTGGTGTACGATCCGAAAAAGATTTTCTACGAGACGTTGCTCAAGACGTTCTGGGAAAGCCACGACCCGACGCAAGGCATGCGCCAGGGCAACGACGTCGGCACGCAATACCGCTCCGGCATTTACACCTTCACGCCCGAGCAGCGCCAAGCCGCTGAGGCGTCGAAGGCGATGTATGAGACAGCGATCAAGGGCAAGGGCTACGGCGCCATCACCACCGAGATCGTCGACGCGCCCGAGTTCTATTTCGCCGAGGACTACCACCAGCAATATCTCGCCAAGAACCCATTCGGCTATTGCGGGCTCGGCGGCACCGGGGTGTCGTGCCCGATCGGCACCGGAGCCAAGCTGACGCAGGCCGCCAGCGCCTAAGCCTCAAAGCGAGATCGAAAAGGCAGGGGGGCGCCCTTCTCGGGCGCCCTTTGCTTTTGCGGCGATGGCGAAAAACGCTGTGATGAAGCGGGCTTATTGCGGCGGCCGGGCGGTGAGGATTTGTTAACCATATAAAGCATTAATCGGGCTTAATTTCTTTTAGACCGGCCCAGATTCGCTGATGCGAAAAGCCCGATTTTTGTTAGCCGTCGTGGCCGCGCTCGCGGCCGCCGGCTGCATGCGGCATGAGCCGGACGATGTCGCCGGCCGCGGGCTGTTCAATTCGCGGCCAAGC
>JGI20175J14863_1000250_pt1 | contig 10921 bp, 9 predicted proteins | sample NGESurdeep072012_2_FD_14863 | JGI IMG/M metagenome (IMG submission 14863)
GAACACCCTCCCCCATCGCAAGTCGGGCTTGCCCGACTTGCGCAGATTAATTCGGAACTCGGGCAGGCCCGAGTTCCGTTGGGAGGGATAAGCGCTACCGATCGAGCGAAGCGTCCTCGATCATCCAGCGCACCAGATCTTCGAAACCGATGCCGGCGTGCTGGGCGAGCTCGGGCACCAGCGACACTTCGGTCATGCCGGGCTGGGTGTTTACCTCCAGGCAGGCGAGACCCTTGGCGCCGCTGAGGCTGTCGTCGTAGCGGAAATCGGATCGCGTGACGCCGCGGCAGCCGAGCGCGCGGTGCGCGGCCAGCGACAGGCGCCGGCATTCCTCGTAAATTTCCTTTGAAATCGGCGCCGGCAGCAGATGCTTCGAGCCGCCGGGCGCGTATTTGGCCTCGTAGTCGTAAAATTTGACGGTGGGGACGATCTCGATGACGCCGAGCGCCTTGTCGCCCATCACCGCGCAGGTGAGTTCCTTGCCGGGGATGTAGGGCTCGACCAGCACGCGGTCGCCGAAGCTCCAGTCCGGCTGGGTGAGCTCCTGCGGCGGATGCTTGTGGTCCTCGCGCACGATGAACACGCCGACGCTGGAGCCTTCCGCCACCGGCTTGATCACGTAAGGCGGCGGCAGCAGATGGCGCTTGGCCGCCTCCGTGCGAGTGGCGACCACGCCGCCCGGCACCGGCACGCCGGCGGCTTTCAGCACTGTCTTGGCGATGTCCTTCTGCATGGCGAGCGCGGAAGCCAGCACGCCGGAATGCGAATAAGGAATGCCGAGGATTTCCAGCAGGCCTTGCAGCGTGCCGTCCTCGCCGGGGCGGCCGTGCAGCACGTTGAGCGCAACGTCGGGCTTGAGCGCGCGCAAACTCGCCGCCACCTCGCGGGTAACGTCGAGCCGGCTGACGCGATAGCCGCCGCGCTCGGCCGCGTCGGCGCAAGCCTGGCCGGAGCGCAGCGAAATCTCGCGCTCGGCCGACCAGCCTCCCATCAGAACGGCGACGTGTTTGCTCATGGGCTCATTTGTTGTTTGCGCATGATCTTATCCGAAAACCGGTTCCATCCCCGGATCAAGTCCGAGGGCATGCTTTTCGGGATCATGCGAGTGCTACCCCAATCCTCTTAATTTCCCATTCCAGATCGACCCCGGACTGCGCCTTCACGCGCTCGCGCACGGTTTCGCCGAGTGTCTCGATGTCGGCCGCGCTGGCGCCTTCGAGATTGATCAGGAAATTGCTGTGCAGCTCGGAGACTTTGGCCTGGCCCACTTTAAGTCCGCGGCAGCCGGCCTCATCCACCAGTTTCCAGGCGCTGGCGCCGGGCGGATTCTTGAAGGTGGAGCCGCCGGTGCGATTGCGCGGCTGGCTGGTCTCGCGCTTGCTCTTGATCGACGCCATCTCGGCGGCGATCGCCTCGGAATCGCCGGCGCGGCCCTGAAACAGCGCGGCGGTGAAGATGACGTCATCGGCAACGCCGCAGTGGCGATAGGAGAATCCCATCTCGGCGTTGCTGTAGGTGCGGACATTGCCCTGGCGGTCCACTCCGCGCGCCTCGACCAACACGTCCTTGGTCTCGCCGCCATAGGCGCCGCCGTTCATGCGCAGCGCGCCGCCGATCGAGCCGGGAATGCCGCTGAAGAAGGCCAACCCGGCGATGCCGGCGGCCTGCGCCGCGCGCGCCACCACCACATCGAGCATGGCGGTGCCGGCGGCGATGCGATTGCCCTCTTCGACTTTGATCTCGTTGAAGCCGCGCCCCAGCCGCACCACCACGCCCGGCACGCCGCCGTCGCGCACGATCAGGTTGGAGCCGGCGCCGATCACCGTGACGGGAATCTCGGCCGGCAGATTTTGCAGAAAATATGCCAGATCGTTTTCGTCCTGCGGCATGAAGAACGCTTGCGCCGGACCGCCGACGCGAAACCAGGTCAGCTCATCGAGCGACTGGTTGGCCAGCAGACGCCCGCGCAATTCGGGCATTTTGGCTTTCAGCTCGGGGATGATATCGGGGAAGCTCATAGCGCTTTCAATTCCGCCGGCAGCGCATAGGCCCATTGCGTGATCGAGCCGGCGCCGAGGCAGACCACGTAGTCGCCCGGCTTGGCCAGCTCCTTGACCAGGCCGGCGAGCTTTTCCGGCCCGTCGAGCGGGATCGCCTGCTTATGGCCGTGCGCGCGTAAGCCCGCTACCAAAGCGTCGCGGTCGGCGCCCGCGATCGGCGCCTCACCGGCCGGATAGACCGGCGCAATGATTACCGCGTCGGCGTCGTTGAAGCAGGTGCAGAACTGCTCGAATAAGTCATGGAGCCGCGTGTAGCGGTGCGGCTGCATCACCGCGATCACCTGGCCTTTGGCGCTCTCACGCGCGGCGGCCAAGACGGCGGCGATCTCCACCGGATGATGGCCGTAATCGTCGATGATGACGGCGCCGTTCCATTCGCCCACTTTGGTGAAGCGGCGCTTGACGCCGCCGAACGCGCCAAGCGCCTTGCGGATCACGTCGTCCTTGATGCCGAGTTCATGCGCCACCGCCACCGCCGCGGTCGCGTTGAGCGCGTTATGGCGTCCGGGCATCGGCAGCGTGAGCTTGTCGATCGTATGGGTGGTCTTGCCCTCGCGGTCGCTGAACAGCACCGAGAATTGCGACTGGCCGTTGTGATGAACGATGTCGGCCAGGCGAACGTCGGCCTGCGGGTTTTCGCCGTAAGTGAGAATGCGGCGGTCTTCCAGTCTGCCGACCAGCGTTTGCACCACCGGGTGGTCGGTGCACATCACCGCGAAGCCGTAGAACGGAATGTTCTCGGCAAAGGCGCGGAAGGCCTCCTGCACGGCGTCGAAGGTGTGGAAATGATCGAGATGCTCGGGATCGATATTGGTGACGATGGCGATGTCGGCCGGCAGCTTGAGGAACGTGCCGTCGGATTCGTCGGCCTCCACCACCATCCAGTCGCCGGCCCCGAGCCGCGCATTGGTGCCGTAGGCATTGATGATGCCGCCGTTGATCACCGTCGGGTCGAGCCCGCCGGCGTCGAGCAGCGCGGCCACCATCGAGGTGGTCGTGGTCTTGCCGTGGGTACCGGCGATGGCGACGCAGCTTTTCAGCCGCATCAGCTCGGCCAGCATTTCGGCGCGCCGCACCACCGGCAGCCGCTTGGCGCGCGCGGCGGCGAGTTCGGGGTTGTCGCGCTTGATGGCGGAGGACACCACCACCACGGCGGCGCCGTCGATGTTTTCCGCCTGGTGGCCGATGGCGACCTTGATGCCTTTGTCGCGCAGGCGCTTGACGTTGGCGCTGTCCGCCACGTCGGAGCCGGTGACGGTGTAGCCGAGATTGGCCAGCACCTCGGCGATCCCGCTCATGCCGATGCCGCCGATGCCGACGAAATGCACCGGACCGATGTCGCGCGGCAGTTTCATGGAGTCGCCCTCAGTTTCCAGGGTGCTTATTGCAAGAGGTGGATGGCCGAAACAAGTCCGGCTGTGGCGGCATGCTTAAAGCCCCCGCCATTAAGCGATTTTTTGCTGCCAGGCAGGATAAGGCCTGCGGTATCCCCCGCCCCGATTGGAACACCATGCGGAAAGCACGCTACCGATGCATTCCGCGCCAGTGCCGACCAATGCCCACTATGCCACCGAAAGCGACCGTCCACCGTCAATGCGCGATCTGTCGTTATGCGCCAATAGCAAACATCGTCATTTCGTTTGATCGGGGCCGTCGCCATTTATAGTCCACTGAAGAACTCAAGCAGCATCGCCCGTCGTGCCGTTTCACGAGCAACGCAAGCGGCAATCATTGTGTTCGCCATCAAGCCCTGGATTTTGTCGTAATAAAACTCGCAGGTAGTGTTGCGATATGCCATCCACGCGCGTTGCATAGCGCGTGCCTTGTCCTTCTGGCCATCATCGAGCGTATCGAGCAGGCTTTTGTAATTGTCGTTGAGCAATCCGTCCCATATCAACTTTTCTATGTCATAGCAGTCGATCAAAATCGCGTCGGCAGTTCCCGATCGTTTGATGCAGGGCTCCGCGACAAGGTTGAATAGGCACTTCCGTTCGCCACCATCTAAATCATTCCTTGTTCTTTGTCACGCAATCTCGGATCGTCGCGATTTCTTTCGCCGTGGGCTTTCGAGTTTGAGCGTGGCTCAATTCAGGGGCGAAACTTAAACCTAGCTGCAAAACGCAAATCAAAGCGGCCCTAAATGCCAGGTTGAATGGAGACCTCATTTGTCATTCTCCTTCGATGCGCGAGTGGGATGGTCAACTTGCGCAGATATATACTCATCGGCGTGACCCCACGCCGCCAAGCGCGTAACACAGAGCGTTGCGTCGTTTGCGAAAACTCATGGGCGACGGNCCCCCGATATTTTTCACCTACGGATGGCGAAGCCTGACGTTTTCGTCTGCTAATTGCTCATAACTTTGCGCCTCGAGATTAAGTTGTCGTCGATCAGTTCTTTCATGAACGAGGAATATACCCTCGATTGAACAGTGACCCATATATGAGTGTCGTCGGGAGCGATGCCGGTACAATAGTTGTGACTTCAAAATAGAGGCTGATGGCTAATCCTCAGGACCGTCCTTGAACCAAATCCACGGACGATGCGACTTATAGTCTCGCAAGTATGCCGGCAATTGACAGGGGGTTGAGATGCGATCCATGGGGCTTGGCCGGATCGGGCCTGCCTTGCTGCTTTTTACGGTCCTGACCGCGGGATCTGCGTCGGCCTACGACGCTAACGACCCGCACAATTGCAACGGCGTCCATTGGGACGACAAGCGGGCGCTGGTCGTCCAGAAGGTAACGGCCAGGCCGCGCGTCAACTTCATCAAGAGTCCCTACGACGACGATTTCAAGGCCGAAACCTGCCCGGCGGCGACCGAGGCTTGCCGGAAGAAGTCCTACCTCGTCACCGGCGACCTCGTGCTCACCGGCAAGACGCTGGGCGCGTTCACCTGCGTCGATTACCAATCGCCGCTGGCGAAAAAACAGATTTGGGCCAGGGGCTGGCTGCCGAGCGCGGCGCTGACGCCGGTCGCGCCGATGGCGTCGCCGAAGATTTCGGATTGGATCGGCACCTGGTACCATCCTGGCGGCCCCATCGAGATCAAGCAGGGCGACGGCGGCAGGTTGCACGTTGAAGGCGGCATGACCGTTCCGACCGCGCATGATTTCCATAACGGTCAGTTTGAGGCGCAAGTGACACCGCAGAACGACACTATCGCTTTCGCCGGCGACGGCAGCATCCCGTTCGAGAAAACCTACGAAGGAGAATGCCGGGTGCGGATGCAGCGCATCGGCCCATGGCTGATGGTCGAGGACAACGATAGTTGCGGCGGCGCCGGGGTGACCTTCAGCGGGCTTTATCGCCGGAAAAGATAAGACGCCATGAACATTCTACTTCGCCTCATCATCGTTGCGATTGCCGGGTACGCGATTTGGCAATTTTCAGACAGTTTTTCGCTGGCGGTGTCGACGCTCGCTAAACCGGCGGAGGCGCGCTGGTTTAACGTCCTCACAGCGCTGGACGAAGGCGTAGTCGGGCCAGCGCTTGCAGTTGCGGCGGTCGCGCTTGCCATCGCCAACAAACGTTTGCGGCTCGCTGCGATTCTCGCAGGCATGGCACTGATCTTTTACTTTGTTCCGTTAGTCGCGTTTTTTATCGGCATCATGATCTATGGGTTCTGAACGCCATTTTAGTAATTCGCCTCATCCTTAGGGAAGCGGCTGATTATTACATGTCCGAGTTGGGTCATTCACGACCGAGCCCTTCCGCGCCAGGGTCGAACGATGTCCGCTTCGCCCCGAAAGCGACCGTTCAAGGCATGGGGCCGAATTGACGCGATTGCCAAAAGCGGACCAATGGCACCCGCTTCGGGCAGCATTTCATGGCGTGGGCACCAAGCGTCAGATTTGCACCACGAGGTCCTCGCTTGCGCGGGGACGTGCGGATGAATCGACGGGCCGCCTGCAATACTAAAGTCCCGCCACCCGCATCACCAAGTCCGCCAACCGCTCGGCCGCGTCGATGGTGCCGGCCGATTTGGCGGACTGCGCCATGCGCGTCAGCAGCGCCGGATCGCCCGCAAGCCGCCCAATCTCCGCGGCCAGGCGTTCGGGGGTGAAGTCGCGTTGCTCGATCCGGATCGCCCCGCCGGCCTCCTCCAGCACGCCGGCATTGGCGAACTGGTCCTGATCGAGCGCATGCGGCAGCGGCACCAATAGGGCAGGCCGGCCGATGGCGGAAAGCTCGGCCACGGTGGAGGCGCCGGAGCGGGAAATCACCAGATGGGTGGCCGCCATGCGCGCCGGCAGGTCGGAAAAGAACGGCGCGCAGTCGGCGGCAATGCCGAGCCGGGCGTAGATTGCGCGCACCGTATCGACGTCCTCGGCGCGCGCCTGCTGCACCAAGACCAAACGCGCGCGCAGATCGGCGCTGAGACGCTCGATCGCCGCCGGCACGATCTCGGCCATCACGCGCGCGCCCTGGCTGCCGCCGAACACCAGCAGGCGCAGTTTTCCGCCGGGCTCGAGCGCGGCATAGGGCGTCGCGGCGGCGGCGATCACTTCGCCGCGCACCGGATTGCCGGTGAAGGTGATCTTTCCCTGCAGGCGAGGATCGAGCCGCGCCAGCGTGCGAAAGCCGGTGGCAATCGCCGTGACGCGCGGCGCCAGCAACCGATTGGCACGGCCCATGACGCCGTTCTGTTCGTGCAACACGGTCGGGATGCCGCGCAATGTCGCTGCCATCAATGGCGGCACGGTCGGATAACCGCCGAAACCGACCACGATGGCCGGGCGTACCCGCCCCAGCATCGACCACGCCTTGGCGGTGCCGAGCGTGAGCAGCGCGCCGGTGCGCGCCAGCGCAATCGGATTACGGCCGCGCAGGGTCGCGCTCGGAATGACGTGCACGGTGCGCGCCGGAAACTTGAAATGGGCGGCGCGCGTATCGGTAGCGAGTTCGATGACGGCGCCGCGCTTTTGCAGGGCGTCGGCCAGCGCTTGCGCCGGGAACAAATGCCCGCCGGTTCCGCCGGCCGCGAGCAGCACCAACGGCGCCGCACCAGTCGACATCAAACCGCGCTCCCCGCCGGCACGGGGTCCGGCGCGGTCAGCATGGCGGCGTGCGGCTGCTCGCGCGTCAACGCCAGCAGCATGCCCATGGCGTAGGCGAGCGAGAGCATCGAGGAGCCGCCATAGGAGATGAACGGCAATGTCATGCCCTTGGCCGGAATGAGATGCAGGTTCACCGCCACATTGATCGCCGACTGTATGCCGAACAAAATGGCTAAGCCCGCGGCGGCAAAGCGCGTGAAGGCGTCGTCGTTGCGCATGGCGCGCGCCAGCGCGCGGATCACGATGAAGGCGAACAGCGCCACCAGCGCGAGACACAGCGCGACGCCGAATTCCTCCGCCGCCACCGCGAACACGAAGTCGGTGTGGCTCTCAGGCAGAAGCCGCTTCACCGTGCCCTCGCCCGGGCCGCGGCCGAACCAGCCGCCGCGCATGAAGCTCTCGGTGGCGATGTCGATATTGAAGGTGTCGCCGGAGGCCGGATTGAGGAATTTTTGGATGCGGCTCGCCACGTGCGGCACCGTGAAATAGGCGGCGGTCAGGCCGATGCCGGCGATGCCGGCGATGCCGAACACCCAGATCAGGCGCATGCCGGCCATGAAGAACAGCGCGCTCCACACCAGCACGACCAGCATGGTCTGGCCGAAATCGGGCTGCAACACCAAGAGCGCGACCACCCCCAGCAGCAGCAAGAGCGAAAAGGCGTTGGCCGGCATGTCCGCCCGCTTGGCCGATTCGCCGAACAGCCAGGCAATCAGGATGACGAAGGCCGGCTTGAGGAATTCCGAGGGCTGGATGTTGACGCCGAACAGGATCAGCCAGCGCCGCGCGCCTTTGATCTCGGCGCCGAAATACGGCGTCGCCGCCACCATGATCAGGCTGACCGCGAACACGATCAGCGCCAGCCGGCGGATCTGACGCGGATTGAGGAACGACACCGCCAGCATGATGGCGACGGTCGGGATCAGATAGAGGATGTGGCGGTTGACGAAATAGAACGGGTCGAGCCCGAGCCGGCCGGCCACCGGCGGACTGGCGGCGAGCGAAAGCACGACGCCGGCCAGCATCAATGCGCCGATGGCGGCGAGTGTGAGCCGGTCGACCGTCCACCACCATTCGCCGAAGGGCGTGCGTTGCGCGCGCGAAACCATGTCCCGTTCCCGTCCGGCTCAAGCTGACGCGTCACGGTTTACGAAGCATTAATGGTGGGTATTAGACGGCGCTCTTTATGCCCGGGATTGTCAGCACGATGTCGGTGAAGGCTTTGCCGCGCACCTCGAAGTTCGGGTACTGGTCGAACGAGGCGCAGGCCGGCGACAGCAGCACCACTGGTTCCTTCAACCCGGAAGCCGCGGCATCGCGCGCAGCGGCTTCGACCGCGGCCGCCAGCACGCCATTCGTTTCGTACGGCACTTTGCCGTCGAGCGTCTTGGCAAAATCGGCGGCAGCCTCCCCGATCAGATAGGCCTTAGCGATGCGGGGAAAGAATTCGGCGAGGCTCACAATGCCGCCGGTCTTCGGCTTGCCGCCGGCGATCCAGAAAATATCGCTGAAGCTCGCCAGCGCTTTGGCGGCGGAATCGGCGTTGGTCGCCTTCGAGTCGTTGACGAACAGCACGTTGCCCTTGCGGCCGATGGGCTGCATGCGGTGGGCGAGGCCGGGGAAGCTCGCGAGCCCGCTCTGGATTGCCGGCAGCTCGATCCCGAGCGCGAGGCAGGCGGCGATGGCGGCGCCTGCGTTCTGCGCGTTGTGCACACCGCGCAGCGAGCCGATGCCGGCCAAGTCGGCGACCGTATCGGCCTTGCCGTTACGAGCATGAAGAATACGCGACCCTTGCGCGTAATAGCCCTCGCGCAGCGGCGCAAGCACCGAGATGCGCTCGACACGCTTGCCGGCGCGCGCGATGCGCTCGGCGGCGGCGCGCGTCCAATCGTCATCGACGCCGATCACCGCCGTGCCGTTAGCCTGCACATTGGCCGGCAGGCGTTCCTTGATGGCGGCATAGTTTTCCATGCTGCCGTGGCGGTCGAGATGATCCTCGGTGACGTTCAGCAGAATGCCGACACTGGCGTGCAGCGAGGGCGCGAGATCGATCTGATAGGANGACACCTCCAGCACGTAAGCGCGACGGTGAGCGAAGGGCTCGAGCGCCAGCACCGGCACGCCGATATTGCCGCCCATCTGGGCNTCGCGGCCGGCGCTGGCGATGAGATGCGCGATCAGCGCGGTGGTGGTCGATTTTCCGTTGGTGCCGGTGATGGCGATGAGCGGACATTCGTTGCCTAATTTCGCGCGCTCGCGACAGAATAATTCGATGTCGCCGATGATCTCGACTTTGGCCTTGGCGGCGAGCGCCGCGGTCCAGTGCGGAATCGGATGCGTAAGCGGCACGCCGGGCGCCAGCACCAGCGCCGCGATTGTCCGCCAATCGAGCTCGTGCAGATCCTGCGTCTTGAGGCCGGCCGCTTGCGCCTCGGCGAGCTTCTTTTTGTCGTCGTCGAAGGCGATGACCTCGGCGCCGCCCGCCGTGAGCGCGCGCGCCGACAGCAGGCCCGAACTGCCGAGGCCGAAGACCGCGACTTTCTTACCCGCGAACGTGGTGACGGGGATCAAGGATCATCTCAACTTCAGCGTCGCCAGCCCGGCGAGCGCCAGNACCACGGCGACGATCCAGAACCGGATCACGATCTGCGGCTCAGTCCAGCCGAGCTGCTCGTAGTGATGGTGGATCGGCGCCATCNTGAACACGCGTTTGCCGGTGAGCTTGAACGACACCACCTGCACGATCACCGAGACCGCCTCCAGCACGAACAGNCCGCCGATGATGGCGAGCACGATCTCGTGCTTGATCGCCACCGCCACCGCGCCGAGCATGCCGCCGAGCGCCAGCGAGCCGGTGTCGCCCATGAAGATCGAGGCCGGCGGCGCGTTGAACCACAGGAAGCCGAGGCTGGCGCCGATCACCGCGCCGCACAGCACCGCCAGTTCGCCGGTGCCGGCGACGTAATGGATTTGCAGATAGTCGGCGAACACCAAATTGCCGGCTAAATAAGAGATCAGCCCGAAGCTCGCCGCCGCGATCATCACGGGCACGATCGCCAAACCGTCCAACCCGTCGGTGAGGTTGACCGCATTGCCGGCGCCGACGATGACGAAGGTGCCGAGCAGCACGAAAGCCCAGCCGAGATTGATCACCAGCTCCTTGAAGAACGGAAACACCAGCGAGGTCGCGATCGGCCCCTTGCCGAGATGCGACAGCGCCGTGACGGCGATCACCGCGATCAGCGCCTCGGCCAGCAGGCGCGTGCGGCCGGCAAAGCCGGCGTGGCTCTGCTTGGTGACCTTCAGATAGTCGTCATAAAAGCCGATCAGGCCGAAGCTCAACGTCACCCCGAGCACGATCCAGACATAAGGGCTGGTCGGGTTCGCCCACAGCAGGGTCGAGACCAGCAAGCCGGAAAGGATCATCAGCCCGCCCATGGTGGGCGTGCCTTTCTTGCTGACCAAATGGGATTGCGGGCCGTCGGTGCGGATCGGCTGGCCCTTGCCCTGCTTGATGCGCAGCAGGTCGATCATCGGGCCGCCGAACAGGAATACGAACACCAACGCGGTGACGATGGCGCCGCCGGTGCGGAACGTGATGTAGCGGAAGACGTTGAGAAACGAGATCTTGTCGGAGAATTCGGTCAGCCAATAGAACATCGGGTCAAACCTTGCCGCTTTTTTTCCTGGCGCATACTCTTATCCGAAGACCGGTTCCCACCCCGGATCAAGTCCGGGGTGGGCTTTTTCGGGATCATGCGCCCTGCGCCTGCTCGATCGCGGCCGGTCTGGCAAATTGCCGT
>JGI20175J14863_1000253_pt1 | contig 10861 bp, 12 predicted proteins | sample NGESurdeep072012_2_FD_14863 | JGI IMG/M metagenome (IMG submission 14863)
TCGCGGCATCGGCCCTCTCATACCCATTCCGCTACTCCGATGACGAATGGACTGACCTTGGTGCATTGACCGTCGCGCAATCATCAGGGATCCCAATCGGCCAGAAGGACTTTATGGGTTTTGTGATATCGGAGGGGGCACGATCGACGGCGCTATTTTTCGATTAAACAGAGGAGCGGGGTATCCGCGATTGGCAATACCGTCAGCGGCCGTTCGTCCGCTCGGTACCGTCGCTGTTGCGCGCGATCTAGTCCGGCGGGCCGGCACAACGTTGTCGGCGGAACGGCAGTTATCCCTCTCGCAGCAAGTGGATTTGATGCTGTTTGACGCAAAGCAACTCTCAAGCGATGCGAAAGGGTCGGCAGCCGCAGTGTTTGTAGGGCACGACGAAGCGATGCGAAATGAGGTGCAAAATTTTGTTCGAAAATTCGTAAATGATGCCAGGCTGAAGCAATCTGCGAATGGGCATTCATTCAGCGACGCTATTTCAGGGAAGAAGATTCAACTCCGGATTTTCTTGGCAGGCGGCGGCGCAGAATCACCTTGGTATCGATCAGTCCTGCAAGGCCTCGATCCAGAACAAAACTCTGCGTTTGACGGCATCAAAACGGTTCGACTAGAGACCGTGGCGCGACCGGCAGGCCATCGCGGAGAAGATTATTCACGGTTCGTGATTGCGTTAGGGCTGGCGAATTCACCCGAAGAGTTAGAAGAAGCATCTCAATTTCTGCCGAGCCGGATCCCGAAAAAGCCACCAGCCCCTCAACGCCAATCTAATCCGATGATTACAAAAGACGATCTCTAAAACCTAGCCCTCAAGGGAGCTCTCCAATCGCGTTCCGAGATCGGTCCGGTACAGCATGAATGTCGTAGGAATGGATTTTACGTCGCTCCCTACGCGTAGGAAACCGTTCACTTTCATGCATTGCACGTTGGAAGCAGCTATTGCTATTATCAAAAATCAACCTGAGCCATGATCTACCGTATAGTTTGAGCGAGGGTCGTTGCAGCGCTCCAGCGCGGCAGGGCCGACACGATTTCAATTAAGCCTCCCAAGATCGTTAGTGACGAAGGAAGCACATCAATGTCAGAGACGTCCACGATTAGAACTAAGATAAATTCGTTGTGGGATGCTTACTTTGTGTCGTCCGTCTTTTTTTTGTCTTCCTAATTGTTCCCCTCATATTTTTCGGATTTGATTTTTTGGTCGGCCCATTTCGAGCAGTGCGTTTTGAAGACCTATCACAGAGTTCGGCCTCCATTGCGTCATCAACACGGATAAGGTTTTCGGTACACACAGGCGTCATAACTTCACACGCCATCCTGGGCAGACTTCATCACCAATACGTTCGGGTTTGAGTTTTCGGTACACACACGATTGAATTCCTGAGTGTCTCTGCCATAGCGTGCTCCTTGTCTTTGGTGGCCTTTGCAAGCATCGCTTGCTGGTGGGGCAGGAGGCACGGCCGGACCATCCCATTACCAGACGCCGCCTCATTCGGCCCTAGCTGCCTCACCCCAAGCGCCCAGGGTGTGCACTTTGTCTATGTCCAGATTCGTCCGCTCTACTGTCGTGCCAGCGGTAGAATCATAGTCATTTGCTGCGATCGCCTCCAGACCGGCCTTGGCGTCGGGATCATTGAGCGCGTGGGCGAACCGTTGCTCGTCGCGCCATGCCCACTTGCCGTGTTCCAGCCGCGCATAGACCTGACCCGTCTCATAGTCAGCGAAATTGATTATCGGAATCAAGCGAGCACATCGTTTCAGAAATTCGACGTTACACTCCGGTGCCAAGTTCTTATCGACATAAACCTCCTCGGGCTCCTGAGCGCGAATATTAATATTCTTGAACCGGTCAATATCGAGCATGCTTTTGATGTCCAGGATACTCATTTCTCCGTTGCAACCAAATGCCACTGTCCGTGGAGTGTGACCTTCCGCGACGCTATTGTCGAGAAACTCGTAGTGGACGCACTTTCCGGCAATGAGCGCCCAGATGAAAAACAATTCAGGCATGCCCGTGTAGGCTTCGACATTATGAGCCAAAAGATCCTCAACTGCCTTGTACCTGCCGACTTTCAGTCCTCGCTTCCAAGCACGTTCTACGGTCAATTCTGGCGGTGTAATCATAAAAAACATATAAACCAGGTCACCAAACCGTGTCAGCAACTTACTGGACACCTTGCCCTCCGACACGGGCACAAAACTATCAAAACGGAAGCGATCGATCAGGAGGTGCGATATCTCTCCTCTGGCAGCTTTTGTCGCCATATGGCGATCAAGCTTTTTGTCGATGATTTCGACCTCGTGCCCTGTCAACGTGCCGGCATATTTGTATGCGGCACCTAGTGACCCATAGTCCAAAAGAAATTTCCGCCAAATGTCGGGGCTGATCAGCGCAAACTCCTCCCAAGGAAAATTAAGTTTTTTCGCCAGGACTTGCTGCAGCGGCCGCATCGTGCTTTTGCCGGATGCCGACGCACCCTTTACGTTCATGACGACTGGCTTCTCCTGCGGTGGCAATGGCCGATAACCTTCGCGCAAAACCGCTTCTTGAAAAAAAGGACCGATGGCGTCTCCAATGACTTCACTGCCATAGTCATTACAGACCAATGTGACAGCAAGGTCCGTGAGCAACTTGTTGTCGCCGAAAAGCCGGCCCCGCCGACTTATGATCGCCGTTGCGATTCCGCTCAATGCGTGAAAGCAGGACTCGTCCAACCGGTTGTCCGCTGTTTCCGATTTTACCCGCCATTCAGAAACAATCCGCCGTTCGCGCTCTTCGGCAGCCTCCACTGAAAAGAGCGGTCGTTTTTTTGGCTTGGCAAAGTTGAATGGTCGGCGCCACCGGCTTCCTTCGTCAGCCTCGACTGCTGGTCTCAGGTCGGAAGACATTTTCGAAAGCTCCTGCGCGATCATTGCAGAAGCTGCGCTCCTCAACTGCTCAAGAATTTGAGCTAATTCTTCTCGATGGGGCGTAATATATTGATTGAGAATGGTTGAAGCAATTTCACGAAAGTTTTTGCCTAAGTCCTCGTAATTGGTCCCGTCAGGGACAGTAAGACCGGCGGTCACGCGAATTAACAATTCGTGGACAATCAATCGCTCGGCGCGAAACGCGACAAGTTCATGGACAGGCAGACCACAGAAGTCGCTCAGTTCATGCGCTTTCGTGATGCTGGTCGAAACGTTCTCGCTCATGAACATTGTCGAGAGTGGCAAATACTCTCGCGGCAACTGCGATTCCAAACCCGGATCCCAAGCCCCATACTCAGCGGGCAGCGGTTCAATAATCATAGCTTACCCGCCTGTCCTGGTGACCGTTTCAAACAAACCTGAATCTTCCGCTGCCTACCAATTGCATCGTACCGAAACTTGCGGGCTGTCGGTTGTGTCTCAGTCTGAAGTGCAGCAAGCCACACAACGAATTTCCGGATTATGAGCGCGAGCGTAGCCGAGTGGCGGATGCTCGCGGTCTAGACTCCTGCGCCGCTTGCGATACGTGCGAGTTTCGGAGACCAGTTCGCGTTAAACTGACAGCACCGGAACAGGCCTGGTCTATTGAACAGCTTCCGAAGGAGGGCGGCTGGCGCCGCTGGTCCACCTTGCGAGGCCGCTGCATAGAAACACTACATTTTCTTTGGAATGTGGCATACTAGCGACTAGAGTCCCTCCACCGGGAACCAAAAATGGGCTTTTTCAATGAGCCATGACGACGTGCAGAAGGTTCGCGCGTTCGAACATCCGGGCGAAGGGCGGCGGCAGGCCAAATCGACGCCCAAGGGTCGCGAGATAGATCCGCAAGCCGCGCATGAGATCGAACTTCTGCTCGGCGACCGGCCTCGGCGACGCGATCTCCTTATTGAGCATCTGCACCGCATCCAGGATACCTACAAACAGATTTCCGCCGCGCACCTCGCAGCCCTTGCCGACGAGATGAAGCTGAATCATTAAGCCGAAGCGTGTCGAGACACACGGCCGACAGCAAATCACCGAGCATGCGCGTCCCTGAAAGGTAGCAGGGTGGCAGGCTCGCAGCGTTCAACGAACCGCCCCAAAATATCATTTGCAAATAAAGTAAGTAATAGCTGTTTGGCACTATCCTCCCACCGTTGCACGACTGGCAGAAAAATCCGTACGGGTGCAGCTCAACACGGAGAATAGCGATGCTTATAGTGATGAAACCAGAGGGGCTTGAACGTCAGGCACAGCTCGCTCGCGAGGACTTCGCAACCAACAGGCCGCCAGATGCGCCTCCCCTACCGCTTTCATACGACGAACGAGAGCAGCTGAAGCTCGAGGGGCCATTGCCGACAATCGTAGCGCTGTACGGGCGATCGCTGGCAAATCTAAACTACGACCTAGAGCAACATCCCTCGTTCGTCGACTATGCCCGTGGCGTGATGGCGTCTGAATTGAACGCCTGTCCAGGGATGAAAGAAAACGAGGAGTTGAGGCGCCGGTTTCCGCCGCGTCCCCTAAAAGGGCTGGGACCTGCCCTGTGCTGGAAGCCAGCTTCACAATCCACGAAGAAGAAGCGAGGCCCACGGGCCTATCATCTGGGAAAGGGATGAAGGTGTCATTTCTAGAAAAACTGGAAGCCGCCAAGGTCGAAGCTCTTGCACACACCGCCGAAGACCCCTGGCGGCTGCGCTTAGAGCGTGTCCGCGGCAAGGTCGATTACGATAACTTGGAACGGATGAGCAGCCAGATGCTCCTAGACATGCTTGAGGTGCCTCAGCGCAGCCGCACAGCGGGCACCTATAGGCGCCTGGCGAAGCTTATGACCGAACTCGGGTGGACAGCTGTGCGGGTCCGCGACCTCACGCGAGGTGGCTATCTCGAGCAGGTCAGGGGTTATTGCCGCGATGCACGATTCCATTCGAACCCAAAAAACCAACTTTGACGCTTCAGAGGAGTTGGGCGGCGTGACAGCGATGTTTTGAGTAACCTGGAGCCAACAAGTGCAATTGCGACAAAGGAACGTGACCGCCTACAAGAGCTTGCGCTCAGGTTCACGGATTTCTGGCAATGTTCCGCGAGTTGGATTGCTTAGCTGCCTCATCAGAGGCATGAATCCTGCTCACTCCGGTGCCAAAATGCGGTGACATTCGGTTTCAACATGAAGCGTTCAACGTACTTCACGCCGCACGCTGCAATCGTAAGGGAGTTGGCTCAGTGAAACCGTTAAGGTTCAGCGCGTTGAAATCCCTGGTCCGGCGCTGAACCGGGTAAGGAAGATCGACACCCTGAATCTCGCGTTAGGCTGCGCATCATTGCGCGCCGCTACACCTACCAGGAGATGATGGACCGGCACGACCGGGCGCCACCGGAAATGTGAGCGCCTCAGGCATTGTTTGAGGGAGCCGGCGCCGCCCTGAGCCGGGGGATGAACAGCAGGATCAGCACCGTGCACAGCACCTCCATCCCCGCCACCGCGTAGAGGCCGGTGGCGATCGAGCCGGTCTGGTCCTTCAGCCAGCCGACCAGGGCCGGCCCCACGAAGCCGGAGAGGTTGCCGAGCGAGTTGATGAGCGCGATGCCGCCGGCCGCGGCGCTCCCCGCCAGGAACATGGTCGGCATCTGCCAGAACGGCGCGAAGGCGGCGAGCACCCCGGCCACCGCCACGACCAGCGCCAGGAAGGACAATGCGGGATGGTTCGCGAGCACGCCGATCAGCACCAGTCCCACCGCCGCCGTCAGGGTCGACAGGCCGCAATGATAGCGCCGTTCCTGGCGATGGTCGGAATGTCGGCCGACCAGAATGGTCGCTATCACCCCGATAACGTATGGCACGGCGGCCAGGAAGCCGATCACCACGTCGCTCTGCACGCCGAGGCTCTTGATGAGGGTCGGGCCCCAGAACCCCAGCGTCGGGTTGGCGCTGACCAGGCAGAAATAGATCAGCGCCAGTAGCCAAACCTGGGGTATCTTGACTGCATCGAGGAACGCGTGCTTGCGCTCGCCGGCGGCGGCCCGGTCCCGCTCCATATCCGTCAGCACCAGGCGCTTCTCATCGGCGGTGAGCCAGCTGGCCTGCTCGGGCTTATCGTCCAGCAGAACGAAGGCGAGCAGCCCCATCAGGATCGCGGGGATCCCCTCCAAGATGAACAGCCATTGCCAGTTCGCGTGGCCGCCGACGCCGCCCATTGTGCCCATGATCCAGCCGGCGATTGGGCCGCCGAGTATGCCGCCAAGCGGCACCGAGGTCATGAAGAAGCCGAGCATCTGCGCCCGGCGCCGGCTCGGGAACCAGTAGGTGAGATAGAGAACGACACCCGGATACAGCCCGGCCTCGAACGCGCCGAGCAGGAACCGCAGGAGGTAGAACGAGGTGGTGGAGGTGACGAACATCATCGCCATCGTCGTCAGGCCCCACAGGATCGCAATGCGCGCCATCGTCTTGCGCGCGCCTATCCGTTCCAGCAGCAGGTTGCTCGGAACCTCGAACAGCAGGTAGCCCACGTAGAAGATGCCGGCGCCGACGCCGAAGACGGCGTCGCTGAGCCCGAGATCCTGCAGCATCTGCAGTTTCGCAAACCCGACATTGACGCGGTCCAGCCACGCGACGACGAACAGCAGCGTGAGGAACGGCAGCACCCGACCGGCGATCTTCCGATAGATCGCCTCCATGTCGGAGGTGGCGGCGCTCTGCAGATCGGCCTGGGCGGATGTCATGCTTGAATTCCTTCTGCCTTGCGACACCTACCTCTGGGCGAGTTGCTTTTCGATGATGGCCGTGGAGCCGATGATGTCCGGGTATTTCTCCCCAGCATCGATGCGGGTCAGCGTCTTCTTCTCGTCGTTCTGCAGGCCGATTGCACGGTTCGCGGACGCCTCGATCTCGGCCGGCGGCAGGACCAGCACGCCGTTTTCGTCGGCAAAGACCGCGTCGCCGGGCGAGACCGCGACGCCGCCGCAGGAGACAGGCACGCCGAAGCCGCCACCGAGGCCGAGCAGTTTTACGGTGATCGGCGACAGACCGCGCGCCCAGACAGGCACACCGTACTGCCGAAGCTCACCGATATCGGTGACCATGCCGTCCACCACGATGCCGGCGACGCCGGCCTTGCGCGCGGCATAGGCAACCGCACCGCCCATCGCGGCATGCTTGCCGTCGCCGCAGCGATCGATCACCAGGATGTCCCCCGGCCGCGCCTTGCCGATGGCGTAGTGCACGATCGTGGCGTCCGGCCCCGGCGCCAATACTGTCACCGCCGTTCCGGCGATACGGATGTTCGGGAACAGGCCCTTCATGCCCGCATCCATGAAGCCGACATGACGAAAATGGCCGATCGTCGCAGGCTCCGCCCGCCGCAGCAGGTCAAGCAAGCGAGCATCGATCTGGGGTGGCGGCGGCTTGAGAACGTACATCGCTAATCCTTGACTGTATCTGCAGATACGCTGGACACTGTAGGTGCCCTGCAATCCACGCGCTAGCCGTCTCTGGCCCTTGGCCTTCTAGACCTGTTGTTGCCCCTGAATTATTGGACACGGTCAGGTTCTTAGGGGCCGGAAGGCAATCCGCATTCAGGGCATCAAAGCTCGTCGCCCGCGGCACCGGCACCAGGAAGTTCCGCCGGACATAGCCGACCAGCCCCTCCACTTTGCCCTTGTCGTTGCCCTTGCCCGGACGGCCGAAGCGGTCGAGGAAGAGGTAGTGCGATTGCAGCTCGCTGAACACGCGTGTCCACTGCCGTGTCCCGTCCCCCAGGATGCGCGCCACCGCCAGGGTCGTGTTATCGTAAAGGATCGACTTCGGCACCTTACCGAAGAAGCTGAATGTTGCGGCGTGCCCCACGCAGAACGCCTCCGTCGTCTCCGTCGGATACGCTTGCACGAAGCCGGCGTCGCTGTGCGGCAGATCCAGCGCGAAGAAGTGGATCTGCTCCACGCCGCCGACCACCGCCACAGCCTCGCCGAAGTCCGCCTGCGCATGCCCGGGATCGTGCCGCAGCGGCACAAACACCTCGCGGAGCCGCTGACGGCGCGCCAGCACGTAGTCCTTCACGATGGCAAGCCCGCCAGCGCAACCGTGCTCGTCACGCGCACGCTCGAAAATTCGCTTTGAGGTATGCCGCTGCTTCGCCGGGCGGCTTGTGTCATCTTCCAGGATCTGGTCGATGATCCCGATGAACGGATCCAGCTTCGGCCAGCTTCGGCCGCTTCGCCGGCACGCGGCGCCGATACCCCCGGCGCAACCGGACACCCCAGTCGCTTCAGTGAGGGATTTTTGCTCCGGCGCTTACAGATTTTGGCATCGTTCTCCCCGGTTATTGTGCCATCGGCGGGATGCGGTCCTGCCAGTCGGTCGCGTTCTGCCACGCCCAGCCGATGCGCAGCGCCGTCGCTTCGTCTCCGCCACGGCAGACGATCTGCAAGGCGAGCGGCAGGCCGGTCGCACTGAAGCCGTTGGGCACCGACAGGGCGCAGAGATCGAGAAAATTCACCCAGCGGGTCAGGAAGGCCGGGGTGGTGTTCTGATCGACCTTCGCGACCGGGATCGCCGGCGTCATCGTCACCGGGGTCAGCAGCGCGTCCGCGCCGGCGAAGGCGGCGACGAATTCCTGCTTCAGCCGCTCCCGCTCGGCCAGCGCCAGCAGATAGTCGCGCGCGGACACCGCCGCGCCGGCCCTGATGCGTGGGCGCACCGCCTCGTCCACCGGCAGATCGTTGTTGTCGACGATGTCGCCGACCAGCGCGTAGGCCTCCGGCGACATGATCCGCCCCGACAGCGCGCCGAATTCACGGAAGCTGCGCGGCAAGGCGAGATCGACGATCTCCGCGCCCATGGCGGCAAGCTGATCGAGCGAACGGTCGTAGGCGGCCAGCATCTCGGCGTCGACGCCCGCACGCTCGGACACCGCCATGCGCGCCAGCCGCAGCCCCTTCACGCCACGGTGCAGCGCGGGCATCGGGTCGGACGCGGGCAGGCCGATCGTATGGCTATCCCGCGCATCCGCGCCTTGCAGCACTCCGAGCAGGATGGCGGCATCCTCGACGCTGCGGGTCAGCGGGCCGGGTGTGTCCAGCGTCGGACTTAGCGGCAGCACGCCGTAGGTGCTGATGCGGCCGATGGTGGTCTTCAACCCGGTAATGCCGCACCAGGCGGCGGGCAGGCGGACGGAACCGCCGGTGTCGGTGCCGATGGCGCAGGGCACCATGCGCGCCGCCACCGCGACGCCGGAACCGGACGACGAGCCACCGGGCGTGCGATGGGTCGCGGCGTCCCACGGGTTGTGGGGCGTGCCCATGTGCTGGTTGGTACCCCAGCCGCCATAGGCGAATTCCACCGTATGGGTCTTGCCGATCACGATCATGCCGGCGGCGATCAGCTTGCGGGCCAGCGTGGCAGTGCGCGTGGCGACGCGGTCGCGCCAGACAGCGGTGCCGCCGGTCGCGACCTGCCCCTCGATCTCGATCAAATCCTTCAGCGCGATGGGGATGCCGTGCAGCGGCCCGACGGCATGGCCGGCGCGGATCGCCTTGTCCGCGCCCTCCGCCGCCAGCCGCGCCTCGCGCTCATGCACGGCGACGAAGGCGTGCAGCTTCGGCTCAAGCGCCGCGATCCGCGCGAGGCAGGCATCCACCACATCGACCGGCGAGAAGCGCCGCGCGGCGATGCCGGCGGACAGGGCATGGACGGAAAGCTGGGTCAGGTTCGCGGTCATGGCAGGCCTCGTCTGGCTGATATGCGCCGACTATAGGGGGTGGATGGGGGGCTTCATAGCTGAGGCCCGCCGCCGNCAAACATCGATACGGCCAAGCTGCGCTGGCGGATCGAGCGCGACTACCAGAAACTCAAGCAAGAGCTTGGCCTAGCTAGGCCATTACGAGGGACGAGGTTGGCGATTTCACTGCTCATGGGTCCAATACTGCAAGGTGCCGTCTGCCAGTCGGTACACGACATGATCATGCTGCGGGTCGTCCCGGCAAGAGATCGCTGTTGCGTCCTGCCACAACTCGACCGCTCGCACGAGGGTCATTATCATGAACACCACTCCGGCGAGCATCAATAAATTCTGCAAGCCACTGCGTTCATTCGAGACCACACCTGCGATGGGAGCAGGCTTCCGCGGCGCCAGATGACCTCGCACTGCTGACGTACGAGCGCATGCGGCACGGCCGAAAGTCTAAATCTACTTCCGATCGCCACGGCGATGTCAGCGGTGAGCTTCGCGCCATTCAAAGACACGTCCAAAATCTGACAGTCGTGGCTGATGAAGTCATCCTCGAACGTGATCCACGCGGCGTGTTGCCGCGCTCTTCGGGGTTCGCGTTTGCGCTTTGTGGCAAGCATCAGAACGCCTTAGCGGGATGTGGTAAAATGTTCCGCGCGTAAAAATGTCAAAACTCGGTCCGGGTATCAATCTTATCTTCACCATTTCCATTCAGCCTGACTTGGGCGAGCGTGTGTGTATCGAAAGTCGTCACCGCTTCGTCCCGGTGGCGGCTTTCCGACATTTGGCCTATGGCCCTTGAGATGATCGGCACTCTACGAAGCGCTGCAAGCTTGCTCTTAGCGTCTGCGTTGACAATTGCAGGCTGCTATTCCGCAGTCTTCCTTCTCTTTTACGCTCACCCTTCCAACGGTTGGCTTTTGATGGCAGCTGGCCTTCCCATCGCTGTCGGCATCGTTTGGCTGCATTCCGATCTCGGTGGTAGCAACTCGAACGATCAGCCCTGATACGGTACGCGGGAGAGGATTTCGCCTCATAGAAATAGGCCGCCCGGGCGATCACCGGACGGCTCATTCCGCAACTGCCGGCACGGCGCCGGTTCCGTCGCACATGGCTTTTTCGGCGGGGCCGCCGCCGTTAGCGCAACAGCGGCGGTCCCTCATCGCACGGTATGCTGGCCG
>JGI20175J14863_1000256_pt1 | contig 10822 bp, 10 predicted proteins | sample NGESurdeep072012_2_FD_14863 | JGI IMG/M metagenome (IMG submission 14863)
GGCCGGGCCCCGCCGGCCAGCGCCCGCCGCCCCGGCTCGGCCCCCAGGCCGTAGAGCACCTCCCCCTTCCGGTACAGCGCGGTGGCCGGGCTGTTGAGGTAGCGCGGGGTGTCCTCGGCCTCGGCCAGCGCCCGGCCGAGGAAGCCGACGACGCGCTGCCCGCCCGGGTCGCGGACCGGGAACATCAGCCGGTCGCGGAACCGGTCCACCACGCTGCCGCGGCGGGTGGTCAGGCCGACGCCGGCGTCGAGCAGCTGGGCGTCGGTGTAGCCGCGGGTGCGCAGGTGGTCGGTGAGCGTGGTCCAGCCGGCCGGGTCGACGGCCGCCGGCTGAGCCAGGGCGAGGGTGGCGGCGGCGTGCGCGCGGGCCGCCGCGGCCCGCTCGGTTCGGGCGTGGATCTCGCGGCGCTTGAGGTGCCGGTAGAACTGCTCCAGCACGCAGAAGGCGTAGGCGTGCCGGTTCACCGCGCCGTCCTCGTGCGCGGGGTGGCCGAACACCAGCCGCTTCCACGGCCCGTTCACCACCGTCTCGTCGATCATCCGCGCCGGGATCAGCGGCGCGGCCAGGCGGCTGCGGTAGGCCAGCACGTCCGGCAGCATCTCCATCGCCGCCAGCACCGCCGCCCCCTCGGCGTTCGCACCGAACTCGATCACCTTCGGCAGGACCATCAAGAACCCCGACACGGCGGTGTACCGGCCGGGCAGCTCCTTGCGCCAGTCGTCGGGGTCGGCGGCATCCGCTGGCGGGACGTTCTCGTTCACCAGGACCAGCGCGGCCCGCAGCTCTGCGCGGGACACGACCGCCTCGATCGCATCCCACACCACCGCGACGTGCACGTCCTCCTCCGGGTCTCCCCACCCGTCGGACTCGAACAACGCCTCCACCGCCACCGCCAGCCGGGCCGAGGCCTTCGCCAGCTTCGGGTGCTTGCGGGCCTTCTCCTTGTTCGCCGCCGTCTGCGCCTTGTTCAGCAGTTCGGTGGCCATCAGCAAGTCCAACAGCTCCAGGGTGTCATCCACCGACTTGGCCTCCAGCAGCCGGACCGTGGCCAGCAACGTCGCCATCCGGCGCCCCTCCGGGTGACGGCGGATCAGGGAGGCGTCCGCGCTCATCCCGTACTTGGCCAGCTCGCTCAACCGGCGCGGCGGCACCAGATCCTCGGCACCCAGGTCACCCATGCCCAGCCCCATCACGTCCGCGACCTGATCGGGGGCCTTGATCATGGTGGGGCCGCTGCCGCGCGGCGGCGGCCCCTTGCGCCAGCGTTCCAGGTCCGAGATCCGCGGCCCGGGCGGGACCTCCAGCAGCTGGTCCAGCACGTACCGCTGGCCCACCGTCAGCAACCCATCCAGCACCGCCCACAGGCGGCGGGTCGTGTCGTCGCGGACCTGGGCGACCAGCCGCGTCAACGTGCTCACGCCCGGCAGCAGCACATCCCGCTCCCGCAGCCACCCCGCCGCGTCGATGAAGATCGCCTTCGGGCCGTCCCCCGACGTCCACGACCGGGCAGACACCCACCCCCGCAGATCCGCCTCGACGGCCGTGAACTCCTTCAGGTCGCAGACCCGCCGGATCGGCACCAGACCGTGGCTCGGCTTGAGCCCGTAGATGCCGCACCAGCCGCTGGGGATCCGCACCGAGCCGCCCTGGTCCCCGCCGATGGCGACGTCGACGGCGCCGGTGGCCACCAGCGCTGCGCACCCGCTCGACGACCCACCGGTGGACCGGCTGGTGTCGTAGGGGTTACGCACCGGACCGGTGTCGCTGGTGTGGCTGCCGCCGGAGAAACACAAGCTCTCACAGACCGCCTTGCCCAGGATGGTGCCGCCGGCATCGAGGACCCGCTCCACCACCGTGGCATCCGCGTCCGGGACGTAGCCCTCCAAGACCGCCGGGCCGTTCATCATCGGCACTCCGGCGACACAGATGTTGTCCTTGATGGCCACGGTCTTGCCCGCAAGCACTCCGTTGTCCGCGCCGCGGATCGTCGACCGGTAGTACCACGCACCCAACGGGTTGCCGGAGTCCGCTGGCCGCTGACCGCGCTCTCGCGGGTAGCGCACCGGCGGAATGGGTTCGACCAGCTCGTCGAGTCGGTCATAGGACTCCAGGGTGGCGTCGACCAAGGCGCCGTACGTCGTCAGCTCGTCGTCGGACAGACTGAAGTGGTACGCCGTCGCGATCCGCCGTACGTCGTCGGGGGTTGGTCGGGGAACGGACACGAATCCTCCCGAACGGAGGACACCGACCGGGACTACCGAGACCTCCGCGAAGCAGTGATCGGCTAAGGGTGCCCTGATGCTGGCGATCTACGCAGCCCGGCGCCGGTAACCTGCGCGGGTCGCGGCTGGTCAGCTCGGCCGGCTCGGCGCCATCTGAAACTGCACTTCCGAACGCTTCGGCGGTTGCTGCCGCCAGCGGCCGGATCCGGGCGTCCACGTCATGCCGTCGAAGCTAACGCTGGCCACACCCTGGGCCTCGCCGTGGGCGACCAACCAGCTCGCCACCAACCAGCCCCGGGCGCTTGGCACGGTGGTCCCCACGCCCGCCGAACCAGCTTCCCGGGTCAAACCGCTGGTGACCGTCCCCGGCGTGGCGCCACCGGGAGGCAGGTCGTAGCGACAGCGCAGGCCGGCCGGCACCTGACCGGTCAGCACCGTGGACAGAGTCCGGGCGCGCGGCTCCCACCGGGCGTACGCCGTGGGGCCGGCGCTGTGCTGGACGGCCTGCGCCGCGTCGGTGACCGACATCGTCTCCCACCCCGGCACCTCCGCGAGCCGGTTGTAGAAGGCGGCCGCGGCGTAGCTGGGGTCGCGCAGCTGCTCGGGGGTGCCCCAACCCTGCGACGGCCGCTGCTGGAACAGCCCGACCGAATCCAGGTCGCCGTAGTCGAGGTTGCGCAGCTTGGACTCTTGCAGCGCGGCCGCCAGCGCCACGGTCACCGCGTGATCCGGCAGGCCGGCGCGTTTGCCGACGGCGGCGATGGTCGCGGCGTTGGCGGTTTCCGCCGTCCCCAGCACCACCTCCGCGGACCCGGCCGTCGCCGTACAGGACGCGACGCTGATGACCGGAGTCGTCCCGGGCCACAGGTACGCCGCGGCGCCCACGCCGAGAACGCCCACGGCGGCAGCGCCGGCGAGCACGATTGGCCACCGTCGTCGCCGGGCCCGCGGTTGGCCCATCCCCGCTCGCCGCCCCTTCGTCCTGCCCCGCCCACGCTGTTCGGCACCGGCCACCCCTCCCCCTGGCTTGCCTTCGAGCGAGATCGCCGCAGCGGCAACGACCGTATCAGCGCCGGCCGGCCGAGACTCCGACATACCCGTTGACGCCGGCTGCCGACAGGTAGACGGTCGTCGCACGGGACGGGGAGGGAACACCGATGTGGGCACTGCGGGCGGGCGCACTCTTCGACGGGCACAACCGGCGCGGACCGAGTGACGTGCTCATCGATGCCGGCCGGATCAGCGCCGTACAGCCCACTGCCGAGCGGGCCGACGCGGTGGAGGTCGTGGACCTCGGGTCGGACGTCACCCTGGTGCCGGGCCTCGTCGACCCGCACGTCCATCTGGTCTTCGACGCGTCGCTCGACGTCGTAAGCAGTGTCCAGGCCGCCTCGGACGACGAGCTCGACCGGCGCATGCGGGCCGCGGGCCGCATGGCACTCGCTGGCGGCGTGACCACGGTGCGTGACCTCGGGGACCGGAACTACGGCACGCTGGCCTTGCGCGCGGAGCTGGCGGCCCAGCCGGCGGCCGGCCCGCAGGTCCTCGTCGCCGGACCGCCGATCACCACCGTGCAGGGCCACTGCTGGTTTCTCGGTGGCGAGGCGCCGGGCATCGACGCGCTGCGCTCGGCCGTGGCCGAACGCGCCGACCGCGGTACCGACGTCGTCAAGATCATGGCCACCGGCGGCCAGCTGACGCCCGGGTCGCACCCGCATGAGTCGCAGTACACCCGCACCGAGCTGAGCACCGTGGTCACCGAGGCGCACCGCCGCGGACTGCCGGTGGCGGCGCACGCCCACGGCCCGCAGGGCATCACCGATGCCGCCGCCGCCGGAGTCGACAGCATCGAGCACTGCTCGTTCATGACCGCGGACGGCGTGGCGAGGGACGAGCAGGTGCTGCGGGCCATCGCCGCCGCCGGCATCGTGGTGTCGCTGACGGTGGGGATCACGCCGACGACGCTGCCTCCGCCGCCCGAGCTGGCCGCCCGCATGCCCCAGCTGCTGGCCGGGATGCGCCGGATGCATGACCTCGGGTGCACGATCACCGTGGGCACCGACGCCGGGATCGCGCCCCCGAAGCCGCACGACGTGCTGCCCTATGGGTTGGTCGCGCTCACCCACCTGGGCTTCAGCCCGACCGAGGCGCTGACCGCCGGCACCGCGGTGGCCGCCGCGGCGTGTCGGGTGGCGGACCGCAAGGGCGCGCTGCGACCCGGGTACGACGCGGACCTGCTGGCCGTGCGCGGCGACCCGACGCGCGACATCACCGCCGTGCACGATGTCGTCGCGGTGTACCGGGCCGGGGTGCGGGTGGCCGGTGCCAGCCGGCGACCGCCCGCCCCACCGCTCGGCCTGCCGCCGGTGGGAACATCGCCGTTGCGGACGTGACCCGACCGCCGGTGCCCGAGACCCGCGCGGCTGCCGGCGATGCCAGACTGCTGCCGACGACTGCTACCGACACGGGCGGTGGTTGTACGACATCTCCGGCCGGGAGGACGCGGTGCGACAGCTGACCAGTCTGGATGCGCAGTTCCTGGCGTTGGAGAGCACCCGGCAGACCGGCCATGTGGCCGGCTTGGCGATCTACGACCCGACCACCGCCCCAGCCGGCACACTCACCGCGGAGGACCTCAAGCAGCTGATCACCTCTCGGCTGCACCAGCTGCCGCCGTTGCAGTGGCGGCTGGAGCAGGTGCCGTTCGGCCTGGACTACCCGTACTGGGTCGACGACGGCGACTTCGACCTGGACTTCCACGTCCGCGAACTGGCGCTGCCGGCGCCGGGCTCGGACCGGCAGCTGGCCGAGCAGGTCGCCCGGATCGTGTCCCGACCGCTGGACCGAGCCCGGCCGCTGTGGGAGCTCTACGTCATCTCCGGACTCACTTCCGGGCACACCGCCGTACTCACCAAGATTCACCACGCGGTCATCGACGGCATCTCCGGCGCCGAGCTGACCGGGCTGCTGCTCGACCTCACCCCGGATGCGCCCACGCCGGCGCCGGCGGCAGCTGTGGCCTCGACCACCAAGGGTCAGCGACCGGGACAGTGGGAGATGCTGTCCCGCGGATTGCTCGGCCTGCCGCGCTACCCGTTGCGCGCCCTGCGCGCGGTCCCCACCGCGGTGCCCAACCTGGAGGAGAGCCAGCTCGCCGCGGTGCCAGGAGTGGCCCGGTTGGGCCGACTGGCCGGACGGGCCGAGGGGCTGCTGCGGGGTGACGGCAACCGAGTGATTCGGCCGACTATGCGCGCGCCGAAGACCTCGTTCAGCGGTCGGCTCTCCGCGCACCGGCGCTACGCCTTCGGCCAGCTGGAACTCGACCGCGTCAAGGCGGTCAAGAATGCACGGGTGCACGGTCAACGACGTGGTGGTGTCGGTCTGCGCCGGCGCGGTCCGGCGCTGGCTGGTAGCCCACGACGAGCTGCCGGCGGAGCCGCTGATCGCGCAGATTCCGGTCTCGGTGCGGACCTCGAACCAAGGCGGCACCTATGGGAATCGGATTCTGCTGCTCGGCGCCCCGCTGTTCACCAACGAGCCCGACCCGATCCACCGCCTGCAGCGCACGCATGAGGCGCTGCGGGTGATGAAGGAGCGGCACCGCGCGTTGCCGGCGGAGCTGCTGGCCGACGTCAACCACTTCATCCCGCCAGCGATCTTCTCCCGGGCCGCCCGGCTGACCTTCTCCCTGGCGACGTCGGCGGCCGGCCGCCCGAACTGGAACCTGGTCGTGTCCAACGTCCCGGGACCGCGGGTCCCGCTCTACTGCGCCGGTGCCCGACTGGTCGCGAACTACCCGGTGTCGGTGATCACCGACGGCATGGGGCTCAACATCACCGCCATGAGCTACCTGGACCAGCTTGACATCGGCATCGTGGCCGACCGCGAGCAGATGGCCGACCTGTGGTGCTTGATCGAGTACCTGGACGAGTCGCTCGCGGAGCTGGCGGAATCTTCGGGTTAAACAATGGGTCAAACCTATTGTGCCCGACCAGACACGATAGGTGAGTGGCCGGGGTTGCGGCCCTCCCGCACGGCTCCGGCCAGTAGCGGGGAAGCCGGCGGACTTCGGTGGGCGGCTGTTGGCGCGGCGGTCATCCGGCGTCCGTCGAAGCCCGACAGGTTGGCCGGCACCACCAGTGGGCGGTTGCCGCTGGCGGCCTTGATGGCTCGAGCCACCTTCTTCGACGACCTGGGGAACAAGGTGCCGGAGGTCCACACCGTGGGGCCGTCGATCCGGGCATCCCAGGCCACCGCCATCTCCCCCGGCCCTGGTTGAGCTCCTCAACCGCGTTCAGACAGCGCATCGCCGACTCACCACGGTTGACCAGAGCCAGTCGCTCGAACGGTCGCTCGACCCGAATTCCGCTCACCTCCGGGTTGGTTCGTGGCTGGTCGGACGTCGGGTCAGCCCTGGATCCGGCTGACGTGGCCGGCCCACTCCTTCTCGCGCAGGGCAAACTTCTGCATCTTGCCGGTCGAGGTCTTGGGCAGGGCCTCGACGAAGTCCACTGCCGCCGGGGCCTTGTACCGCGCGATCCGGGCTCGGACGTGCTCGATCAGCTCGGCCCCGTCGAGTTCGGCCCCCGGCCGCAGCACCACGAAGGCCTTCGGCCGCTCGCCCCAGGTCTCGTCCGGTATGCCGATCACGGCGACCTCCAGGACGGCGGGGTGCGAGTCGATGGCCTGCTCCACCTCGACCGTGGAGATGTTCTCGCCGCCGGAGATGATGATGTCCTTGGCCCGGTCGCGCAGCTGGATGTAGCCGTCCGAGTGACTCACTCCGAGGTCGCCGGAGTGGAACCAGCCGCCGCGGAAGGCGCTCGCGGTGGCTTCGGGGTCGGCGTAGTACCCCGTCATGACGTTGTTGCCGCGCATGATGATCTCGCCCATGGTGATGCCGTCACGCGGTACGTCGCGCATCTCGTCGTCGACCACCCGCACCAGGTCGGCTTGGATCATGGCGACGCCCTGCCGCGCCTGCAGGGCCGCTCGCTCGGCGGGTGCTAGCTCGGCCCAGCCCGGCTGCTGCTCGTTGAGCGTGATCGGGCCGTAGGTCTCGGTCAGCCCGTAGACGTGCACGACCCGGGCGCCGAGCTCGCCCATCCGGCCGATGATCGTCGGACTGGGCGGGGCGCCGGCGGTGGTGATGACGAGCTCGCGGTCGAGCCGGTGCGCCTCGGGGGCGTTGGCGATGGCGACCAGCACGGTGGGCGCGCCGTTGAGATGGGTGACTGCCTCCTGGGCGAACAGCTGCCAGATCACGTCGGCGCGGACCGCGCGCAGGCAGACGTGGGTGGCGGCGATCCCGGTCACCGCCCAGGTGGTGCACCAGCCGTTGCAATGGAACATCGGCAACGTCCAGAGGTAGACGCTGTCCGGCGTGAACCGGGAGTGGATGATCTCGCCCAGGGAGTTCAGGTAGGCGCCCCGGTGGGAGTACATGACGCCCTTGGGCTGACCCGTCGTACCGGAGGTGTAGTCGACGGCGATGGTGGCTAGCTCGTCGGCCACCGTCCACGGCAGCGGCTCGTCGGATCCGGTGGACAGGAAGTCGGCGTAGGAGCGGTGGGCGAGATCGCCGGCAACGGCGGGTGCCGTTCCCAGAGGGTCTGCCACGGCGATGACCTGCTCCACCGTCGCCAGGCGTTCGAGCACCGGCGCCAGCGGCGGCAGCAGCTCGGTGTCGACCACGAGCAGCCGGGCACCGGAGTGGTCGCAGATGTAGTGGACCTCCTCCGGGGACAGCCGAACGTTGATGGCCACCAGCACCGCCCCGGCGAGCGGGACGGCGAAGTGCGCCACCAGCGTCTCCGGGATGTTGGGGCACAGGTAAGCGACCCGGTCCCCCGGCCGGATGCCGTAGGCCTGTAGCGCTCGGGCCAGCCGGGTGGCCTCGGCCGCGAAATCCCGGTAGCTCGTGCGCCGGTCGCCGTACACGATGGCCGTCTTGTCCGGGAACACCTCGGCGGAACGCTGTAGGAACGCCAACGGCGTCAGGGGCGTGTAGGAAACCTCGGTCATGGGACGATGCTCCAACGGCTCGACAACGGCGATGACGTTCCGGGCACCCCGGGACGTTGGTGCGCATGGTGCCATCGGCGCGGCTTTCGCCGCGGTACGTCGTCGAGGTTCGCCATGGCAATGCAGGGCCCAACGCCCCGCGTCGCCCCGCCCCGATAACTAGTAGGACGGAAGGGTGCTGCCCCCCACTCGCAGCTCAGGCTGCTTCGCCGTGGTTGTGGTCGTTGTAGTCGGCGCGAAAGGCANCCAACTCGTCNAACAACGTCGTCAGCCGGGTCCGGAGGTCGTCCAGTCGGCTGTAGACGTCCAGCCGGAACGCAGCGAGATCAGCTCGGATCTCCAGGGCGGTGGTTTCGAGCCGGCCATCCAGCCGCTCGAGACGACCGTCTACCCGCTCGAGGCGGCCGTCCAGCCGGTCCAGGCGGCTGTCGATGTGGTCCAGCCGCGTCATCACGTCAGCGATCGTGGGCTCGGCCATCGGTGCATCGTAGCCGGTCCTCGAGTCACATCAGGTCAAAATGAAAGACCTCGTAGGCGACGCCGTACCGAGCGCCGAGCCGAGTCCCGGCCGGGCGAGCCATGCCCTCCAAGAACTCGTCGACGTCGGGCGCCTTCGGTCCCAGCCCGGTCAGGTATGCCTCGTGCGCCCGCAGCGAGTCGACCCCGAGCGCGAAGGCCTCGGTGACATCGACGCCATGCCGGGCGTACGGCGAGCCGGCGGCCCACACCTGGCGTACGCCGGCCCAGGGCTCGAGCCCTTCCGCGAGTAGTTCCTGGAAGACCCACCGGTTGCCGGCGTCCCGGACGGCGTCGAGCAGCGCGCGGCCGGTCGCGATGTGGTCGGCCTGGTTCAGCATGACCGCGCCATCGAAGGTGCCGTGGAAGTTGATCGTCAGCACGATCTCCGGCCGGCGTCGACGGATGGCCCGGGACAGCTCTCGGCGCAACCCCACGCCGTACTCAAGTACGCCGTCCGGCAGCCCGAGGAAGTCGACGACGTCCACGCCCACGATCGCGGCCGAGGCGCGCTCTTCCGCCTCCCGCAGCGGGCCGGCCTCCTCCGGCGCCAACCCGTCGATGCCGGCCTCGCCGTTGGTGAGCAGGCAGTAGGCGATCTGCTTGCCCTGCCCGGTCCAGCGGGCGACAGCGGCGGCCGAGCCGTACTCCATGTCGTCAGGATGAGCCACCACGGCAAGCGCACGCTGCCAGTCCTCGGGCAGCGGCTCGAGTGGGGCGGGGGCTACCGGCGCTTCGGTCATGCGATCCCATTCGACGCAGAGCTCATCGGGCTGCGGCCGCGATCGACAGGCCGGCAGCAGCCAGCGCGGCCTCGATCCGGTGGACTTCCCTGGTTCGCTGCGGCCCACGCAGACCGCTCAGGTGCTGGTCCACCTCCAGCGCGTGGCACGCCTGGACCAACAAGTCCTCGTAGGCCTGCTGCGCCGCGGTCATCCGGGTCCGCTTGCCGGGCAGGGGTCCGGCCACGGCGTACTGGCGCAGCTCTCCGTCCAGCCGGCGCAGGTTGGCCGCCAGCCGCTCGATCGGTGGCCCGGTCGGGGCCGGCGGGGGAGCTGGCCGAAGCCGCCGAAGCAGCGCGCGGGCCGGCCGGGTCAACCAGCCCAACGGCAGCCCTAAGCCGACGAGCAGCATGAGAGTCAAAATGATCAACAACGGACCCATTGCGCCCCCTTCCGTGCCCAGTGTCCGCCCCGCCGGCGCCCGACATCATATGTTCGTCTGCGGAATGTTCGTCTGCGGAAGGCGACTCGGACGGGTCGAGGACCGCTAACTGCCGTTTCCCACTACCGTCGAGGAGTCTCTAAGGATGATCAAGTACGTCGCCCTGTACCGCACGCCGACCGACCCGGCCGCCTTCGACCGCGACTACTTCGGCTCCCATGTGCCCATCGTCAACGACACCCCGGGCCTGGTCCGGACCGAGCTGGCCAAAGTGACCCGGACGTTGACCGGCGAGCCGGCGTACTACCTAGTGGCCGAGCTGTACTTCGAGTCGCCGGAGAGCATGACGGCGGCGTTCAAGTCCGACCCGTGGCGCGCCTCCGGAGCGAATCTGCAGGAGTGGGGCGGGATGGAGCTGGTCACGATGTTCACCGCCGAGGTCGTCGACGACACCGGTGGACTAGCTGGCGCCCGGGAGAAATGATCGGTCGGCGCGAGCGCCAGCGCGCCGCCGAGACCGCGGTCGGTTGAGACGGCGGACCCGCGGGTGCTGGGACGCTGGGGGAGGCCGACGGGAGCAGGTCTACGGACTTGTGCGGCAGAACGAGCCGCCCGTGGCTCGTTCTGCCGCACAAGTCGCGTTTCCGGCGCCACCCGTCGAGCGGCGCGGGCTGCTGGGTCGTCGGTGGTGGGGGCAGCCGGCGGGAGAGGCGGCGGCCGGGCACCACGGCCCGGGTTCCGGCTGCCGGTCGGCGCGGAAGTCCTCGTCCCGAAAGCAGCGCACGATCTGGTAGTAGCGCTCCAGCCCGCCGGCGAGCATCTTCAAGACGGCCGCACATCGCATCTTGCCCAGGACAGGCGCGGCGCCCTTTTCTGTCGGTACCACCCACTAGACT
>JGI20175J14863_1000262_pt1 | contig 10665 bp, 12 predicted proteins | sample NGESurdeep072012_2_FD_14863 | JGI IMG/M metagenome (IMG submission 14863)
TCATTGTGCCAAAGATGCCGGCGGTACGCTGATCGATGAAGTCACTCGCTTCGGCAAGCCATTTGCCTGGACCTATCGGATGTCGAACACGGAGAATCCGCGGTGACCCAGCAAAAAACGGCCGCCGACATCATCCGCGCGCTCGCGCTCGCCCCGCACCCCGAGGGCGGGCATTTTCGCGAGACCTTCCGCGATCCGCGTATCATTGACGGCCGCGCCGCCTCCACGTCGATTTATTTCCTGCTGGCGCGCGGCGAACGCTCGCACTGGCACCGCATCGACGCGGTCGAAATCTGGCACTACTACGCCGGCGCGGCGCTCAAGCTTGAAGTGGTGGACGGCGCCAAAGAGGAGATCGTCCGGCTCGGCGCCGATATCCATGGCGGCGAGGTTCCGCAATTCACGGTGCCGGCGCGCGCGTGGCAGGCGGCGGAATCCTTAGGCGACTGGACGCTGGTGGGCTGCACGGTGGCGCCCGGTTTTTCTTTCGACGGCTTCGAGCTGGCGCCGGCGGGCTGGTCGCCGAGCGACAAAACGCGATAAAAATGCCGAACTAATCAATATGGGGAAACGCCGGTGCCGAACAAACTCATTGAGGCGCGCGAGCAACTCGCGCGCGCCAACCGCATGATCGCCAACGAAGGCGTGCTCGATGCCTTCGGTCACGTCACCATGCGCCACCCGACCGATCCGAGGCGCTATTTGATGTCGTGCTCACGCGCGCCCGAGCTGGTGCAGCCGGAGGACATTCACGAGTTCACCCTCGACTCACAAATCGTCAAGCCAATCGAAGCGCGGCTTTACGGCGAGCGCGTCATTCACGGCGAAATCTACAAAGCGCGGCCGGAAGTGAACGCGGTGTGCCACCATCACGCGCCGTCGATCCTGCCGTTCTGCATTTCCGGCGCCGAGCTCAAGCCGGTCTATCATCTCGGCGCCACCATCGGCGAGAAGGCGCCGTTCTGGGACAGCCGTGACGAATTCGGCGACACCAATCTGATCGTGGCCAAGCCGGAGGAAGGCGCCTCGCTGGCGCGCGCGCTCGGCCCGCACTGGATCGTGCTGATGCGCCGGCACGGCGCGACCGTCGCCGGCAAGACGCTGGAGGAGCTGACCTTCCGCACCATCTACACCGTACGCAATGCAGCAATGCAGATCCAGGCGCACACGCTCGGAACTGTGTCGCCGCTCAATGCCGCCGAGACCGCGCTCGCCGGCGAATACAATCTGCGGCCGGGCCCGGTGGCGCGCGCCTGGGAATACTGGTCGGTGCGGCTAGATAAGGCGGAAGGCACCGTGCGCAAGCGCGCTGCTAGACCAGCGCGCCCCGCGAAACGAACCGTCAAATCCAAGCGCAAACGCTAGGCGAAATACTGCCCGCCATTGGCCGAAAGCGTCGAGCCGGTAATCAGACCAGCGTCGTCGGAGGCCAAGAACACCACGCAGCGCGCGATCTCCTCCGGCTCGCCCAGGCGGCCGATCGGGATCAGCGGCAGAATGTTCTTCTCCAGCACGTCCTTCGGCACCGCCTGCACCATTTCGGTATTGATGTAGCCCGGGCAAATCGCATTCACCGTGATGCCGGCGCGCGCGCCTTCCTGCGCCAGCGCCTTGGTGAAGCCGATCTCGCCGGCCTTGGCGGCGGAGTAATTGGTCTGCCCCATCTGGCCTTTCTGGCCGTTGATGGACGAGATGTTGACGATGCGGCCGAACTTGCGCTCGCGCATGCCCTCGATCACCTGCCGGGTCATGTTGAACAGCGAGCCGAGATTGGTGTTGATCACCGCGCTCCACTGCTCCGGCTTCATGCGNTGNAGCATGGCGTCGCGCGTGATGCCGGCATTGTTGACCAGCACCTCGACCGGGCCGAGCTCGGCCTGCACTTTCTTCACGCCGTCGGCGCANGCGTCAAAGGACGANACGTCCCACTTGAACACNGCAATGCCGGTTTCGGTTTTGAATTTCGCCGCCGCTTCGTCGTTGCCGTGGTAGACGGCCGCGACCTTGTAACCGGCAGCTTGCAATGCCTTGGCGATGGCGGCGCCGATGCCGCGGGTGCCGCCAGTAACTAACGCAACGCGTGACATGCCCCATTCCTCCCAAAATTATTTTTAAGTCATGGCCGGATCGAGCCGGCCATGACGTANACTAAGAGCGTCGTAGCAAAGCTCAACGCTCGACGCACATGGCGATACCCATCCCACCACCAATGCAGAGCGTCGCCAAGCCCTTCTTGGCGTTTCGTTTCTGCATCTCGTAGAGCAGCGTGGTCAATATGCGCGCGCCGGAGGCGCCGATCGGATGGCCGATGGCGATGGCGCCACCATTGACGTTGACCTTGGAAGTATCCCAGCCGAGGTCCTTGTTGACCGCGCAAGCCTGCGCCGCGAAAGCTTCATTCGCTTCGATCAGGTCGAGGTCCTCTTTCTTCCAGCCGGCCTTCTTGAGCGCGGCGCGCGCCGCCGGGATCGGCCCGGTGCCCATGATCGCCGGATCGACGCCGGCCTGNGCCCATGAAACGATGCGCGCCAGCGGCGTCTTGCCGAGCTTGGCGGCTTCGGACGCCTTCATCAGCACCACGGCGGCGGCGCCGTCATTGATGCCGGAGGCGCTGCCCGCGGTCACCGTGCCTTCCTTGTCGAAGGCCGGGCGCAGCTTGGCAAGCGATTCCAGCGTGACCCCCTGCTTGGGATATTCGTCGGCATTCACCACCACGTCGCCCTTGCGCGACTTGATGGTCACGGCAACGATCTCGTCCTTGAACTTGCCGGCCTTCTGCGCGGCTTCCGTCTTGTTCTGCGAAGCGACCGCGAATTCATCCTGCATCTGGCGGGTGATCTGCCATTGCTTGGCGACGTTCTCGGCGGTGTTGCCCATGTGGTAGCCGTTGAAGGCATCCCACAGCCCGTCCTTGATCATGGTGTCGATCATCTGGAAGTCGCCCATCTTCACGCCGTTGCGCAGATGCTGGCAGTGCGGCGCCATGCTCATCGACTCCTGACCGCCCGCCACCACGATCTCGCTGTCGCCGTTGAGGATCGCCTGATAGCCGAGCGCGACCGTGCGCAGGCCGGAACCGCATAGCTGGTTCACGCCCCAGGCAGGGCTCTCAACCGGAATGCCGGCCGCGATCGACGCCTGCCGCGCCGGGTTCTGGCCCTGACCGGCGCTCAGGATCTGGCCCATGATGACCTCGCTGACGCGGGCGCCTTCGACGCCGGCGCGCTGCAATGCCGCCTGAATCGCGGTTTTACCGAGCTCATGGGCCGGCAGATTGGCGAATGCCCCATTAAACGCGCCGACCGGCGTGCGGGCGGCGCTGACAATGACAATATCGTCCTTCATCCGAAACTCCTTTTGGCAGTCGGTTGGGCGGCAGGGCGGCCATCTGGCGCTGCCGCATCCTCGGCAGGCCGGGCAGCCCTGTCAACAACGGGTAATCTGAAGATATCAGCTAGAATTGGCTGTTTATTGACATTCCGCAAGGAATTGCCGCACCGCCCACTTGGCCTGCCGCGCCGCGATAAAACGGTGGCCTGCGTAAGCCGAAACCGGTTATGCTCAAGCTCTGGGCAGGGGCGATGTCATCAACATGACTGACGAAAAAGAGCCGATCACAATCAAGAAATACGCCAACCGGCGGCTCTACAATACCGGGACCAGCGCATACGTCACGCTCGAGGACCTCGCCACCATGGTGAAGGAGGGCGAGAATTTCGTCGTCTTTGACGCCAAGTCCGGCGAGGACATCACGCGCTCGGTGCTGGCGCAGATCGTTTCCGAGCAGGAGAACAAGGAAGGCCAAAGCCTGTTGCCGATCGCCTTCCTGCGGCAATTGATCCGCTTCTACGGCGACAGCATGCAGATGATGGTGCCGCGCTTCCTCGAACAATCGATGCAATCGCTCACCAGCCAGCAGGGCAAGTTCCGCGAGCAGATGACGCAGGCCTTCGGCGTCGGCGGCTTCGGTCCGCTCGAGGATCAGGTGCGGCGGAACATGGAAATGTTCGAGAAGACCTTCGCCATGTTTGCGCCCTTCGCGCTCGGCCAAGGCAAGCCGGCGGAAGACAAGCCGCAAGGCTCGCCCGGCGGCGAGATGGACGAGCTCAAGCGCCAGCTCGACGAATTGCAGAAGCGGCTCGATAAGCTCGGCAATAAGGAATAGTCGTTCGACGCGGAAGCACTACGCCGTCGCGGCGCTTTTTTCGCCCAGCCACGGCCGCGCGTCGTTGGCCAATCCGATCAGCGCGCCTTGCAGGAAATCGCAGCCCCAGTCCGCCAGCAGCCGCGCGGCTTCCTCGTCCTGCACCCATTCGGCGACGGTCTTGAGGCCGAGCCGACGCGACAGATCGACCAGCGTGTGCACGAAGGCGCGGTCGTCGCTCGACTTCACGATATTCTGCACGAAGGCGCCGTCGATCTTGACGATGTCGACGCCGAGCTTGCGCAAGTTTCGGAACGAGGTGTGGCCGGCGCCGAAATCGTCGATGGCGATGCGGCAGCCGAGGTCCTTGACCCGGGTGACGAAGCCGCGCGCATCGTCGACATCCTGGATCGCCGCGGTCTCGGTGATCTCGATGATCAGCCGCCCGGCCACGCTGGTATGGGCGCGCAGCAAGGCGCCGAGGCCCGCCCACCAGTCCGGATCAACGGTGGAGGCCGGCGAGACATTGACGCTGGCCGTAAGATCGGGCGCGGCGGCCAATTCGTTCACCACCAGCTCGAGCACACGATAGTCCACCATGCGCATCAGTCCGACCCGCTCGGCGACCGGAATGATCTCGTTGGCGTGGGCGAGGCGGCCGTCGGGGCGTTGCACGCGCATCAGGCATTCGTAGAACGCGATCTTGCGGGTTTTCGTCTCGACCACCGGTTCAAAGGCGAGCACGATCCGCCGTTCGTTGAGCGCGGCCACGATCTCGTCGGTCGCGCGCACGCTGTCGCGGCGTAGCGCATCGCGCTCCACGTTCGGCCGATAGGCGGCGAACGAGCCGTGACGCTTGCGGCGCGCGGCATGCAGCGCGTCCTGCGCGCGGCTGAGGATTTCCGGCACGGTGCGGGCGTGGCGCGGCGCGGTCACGCCGCCGATCGTCACCGTCACCGCCACCGGACCGGCGGCGGTCGGGATGGTCTCGTCGCGCACACCGGCCAGCAGCCGGTCGGCGGCGACGGTCACTTCGTCCGCCGTGCAATTGGTCAGGATGATGCCGAACTTGTTGCCGGAGAAGCGGCCGAGATAATCCTTGCCGCGCAGGCGCGCCCGGATACGCTTGGCGACTTGCGCGATCACGTCCTCGGCAACATCGAAGCCGTAGGATTCGTTGAGGTTGGCGAGATGGTCGATGGCGACCAGCAGGAACCCCAGCGAGTGGCGAAAGCGTACCGCTTCGTCGAGCTTGGCGCCGAGCACCTCGGTGAGGTGCACGCGGTTCATCTCCCCGGTCAGGGCATCGAACTTCGCGAGTTGGATGAGCGCCTGCTCGCGTTCATGGCGCGCAGTGATCGCACGCACGGTTCCGAGCGCGCGCAGCGGCTTGCCGTCGCTCCCTGCGAACCAGCGGCCGGTGTCCTCCAGCCAGATTTTTTTGCCGCTGCCGCGCCGGAAGACGTATTGCACCTGATAGGGCACGCCTTCGCCGGCGTCGCTCTGACCGGATTGGGTGATCGCGTCGAGGCGGCTCTGACCGTCCTCGGCAGCGACCTTTTGCGCAAAGCTACGGCCGCTGGCGATGTCGGCGACGCCGAGCACGGACGCGGCATTGCCGCTCCAGACCAATGCATCGGTGTCGAGCCGCCATTCATAGGCGACGTCACCGATCGCCTTGAGAACCTCCGCGGCGTCCGGGACGCCAGCCGGTTGTTCGATTCGGGTCACGCTCGCCCCTTTTTGGGAACGCCTCGTCGCGCCGGGCGTTGTCTGCGGAATGGATACCGCGCCGAACCTACGGACAATACTTAAATAATTCGAAAAAGCTCGCCGATTGAGCGATTTCAGCGTGGTTTCGGCCAACGGCACGGCGCTTGCCAATACAAGGGTGGACAAGGGGTGCTTGTCCCGAAACGAGACAGTCAATGCGGATTGGCGGAATCAACGAAACATCCTCACGCCTGACCGGGCCGACGCCGCGCGGCGAAGAGCACGCCGCCGGCAGTCGTGCGCTGGTCGCGCTGGCGCCAGCCGCTGCATTGCATAAGGTGCCGGAAAGCTATCGCCAGGCGCCGTTCCTCGCCCAGTTGCTTGCGATGAAGGACCAGCATCCGCAGACCCGCGAGCGCCGGCGCGCCGAGCCGGACGAGGCGCTCGCCGCCTACCGCGCTACCGCCGCGCTTACGCGTTTCCAATAATTCTCAATAGCCGAGCGCGCAGCCGTCCTTGCGCGGCTCCGAGCCGCCGATCAGCACGCCGCGATCCCAGTCGATCTTGATGGTCTGCGCGCCGCCCCAGGGCGTCGCTGCGAACACCACGTCGTGGCCGCGCGCCGTGAGGCCCTCGACGGTCGCCATCGGCGTGCCATGCTCAACCACCGTCTGCTCGCCCTCGAAGAAGAAGCGCGGCGCGTCGATCGCCTGCTGCACGTCCATGCCGTAATCCAGCATGTTGAGGACGATCTGCACGTGGCCCATCGGCTGGTAATGCGCGCCCATGACGCCGAAGCTCATGTCGCAGCGGCCCGCCCGCATGGCCAGCGCCGGAATGATGGTGTGCAGCGGCCGCTTGTTAGGACCGAAAGTGTTGGGGTGATCGGCTTCGAGCGTGAAGCAGGCGCCGCGGTTGGTCAGCATGATGCCAGTCTTCTCGGTGCAGATGCCGGCGCCGAAATACGAATAGAGCGTATTGATGAACGACACTGCCATGCGGTCGCGGTCGACCACGCTGAGATAGACCGTGTCGCTGCCGGGCGTTGGCGCCGTGGGCAGCTTGGCGCGGCGTTTCATGTCGATCAGCGCTGCGAGCTTCTTGCCAAAGCTCTTGTCGAGCAGATCGGCGACAGCGACGCGCATATACGCTGCGTCGGCGACGTGGGTGTCGCGCACCGCAAAGCCCAGCCTTGCTGCTTCCAGCACCAGATGGAAACGCTCCGGGCCGCGCGGATCGAGCGCGGCGAGATCGAAATTCTCCAGGATGTTGAGCATCACCAGCGCGGTGAGCCCCTGCCCGTTCGGCGGAATCTCGATCAGATCGAGCCCGCGATAGTTGGTGGAAATCGGTTTGACCGCGTCGCCGCGGTGGCGCGCGAAATCCTCCGCCGTGAGGAACGAGCCGCGCGCCGCCACCGTCGCCGCCATGTCCGCGGCGATCTCGCCCTCGTAGAAGGCGCGCGCGCCCTTGGCGGCGATGGTTTTCAACGTCGCGGCCAGCGCCGGAAAACGGATCACGTCGCCTTCCTTGGGCGCCGCGCCGTTGAACAGATAATGCTTGGCGGCGCCGGGATCGGCTTTGAGCTTGCCGACGTACCTTTGCCAATCCCACGCCACGCGCGGCGCCACCGGGAAACCGCCTTCGGCGTATTTGATCGCGGCTGACAGCGCGCGGTCGAGCCCGAAGCGGCCATGCGTCTTGAGCAATGCTTCCCAGGCATCGAGCGCGCCCGGCACGGTAACGGCGTGGATCGAGTCGCCAATCTCGCTCATGCCCTGGGCGCGTAAGCGGTCGTATGACGCCTTGGCGCCGGCGCGGCCGGAGCCGTTATAGCCCCAGACCGGCTTGCCCGGCTGCGAGACCAGGCAGTAGCAATCGCCGCCGATGCCGGTCATGTGCGGCTCGACCACGCACAGCGTCGCTACCGCCGCTACCGCGGCATCCGCCGCGCTGCCGCCGGCGCGCAGCGCGTCGATAGCGGCCAAGGTCGCGAGCGGATGCGAGGTCGCCGCCATGCCATCGCAGGCGATCATGGGCGAGCGGCCGGGGAGCTGGAAATCGCGGCTCATGTTTGCTTACGGATGTTTCAGGAGACGTGCTCGACGCCTTCGACCGTGAGGTCGCGCTGGGCCGAACGCAGCGTCACCGCGAAGCCGCCGATCACATCGATGAAGCTGATGACCAGCAGCAGGAAGAAGGTGGCACTCGCCGCCTGCTTCACCAGCAGGAATTCGACCAGCATGCCGAGGAACAGGATCAGCGACAGCCCGTGATCGACCACGGTGCGCATTCCGATGCGGGTCGATTTCATCACTTCGCCGAACAGCAGCAGGACGGCAAGCACGATCAGCATGTCGCCGGCCGACATGGTCCAGTCGGCGCCGGACGCCAGGTGCACGGTAGTGAGCGTGCTGCTCCAGCTCACGCCCGGCATCAGGAAGGCAATGATGTTGTAGATCGCGAACGGAACCAGCAGCAGGGGAAAGCCGATGAGGAACATGAACGCTTTCCTCCAGCGTTGAATTTACGCTTCGGTCTTCACCTTCAGCACCTGGCGGCCCTTATACATGCCGGTCTTCAGGTCGATGTGGTGCGGACGGCGCAATTCGCCGGAATCCTTGTCCTCGACATAGGCCGGGCGCTTGAGCGCGTCGGCCGAACGGCGCATGCCGCGGCGCGACGGCGAGGTTTTTCTTTTCGGCACAGCCATGGGAAGCGAGCTCCTGAAATTCGCGATGTCGGTATGAAGGCGGCCTTATAGAGGATGGCTTGGCGCAAGGCTAGGGGGTGGCGCGCACGCAAGCCGCTGCGTCAGGCGCTTGCGCCGAACGGCCGACATAAAGCCCCGCCAGCCGGCGCAAACCGGGTCCGGGCGCATGCGCGTTGCGGGCCAGCGGATTGGGCAGCACGGCCGCCAGCAGCGCCGCCTGGGTGGGCGACAATTCGCGCGCCGGTTTACCGAACGCGTAACGGCTGCCTGCCTCGACGCCGAATTCGCCGCTCGGGCCCCATTCGGCGATGTTGAGGTAAATTTCCAGGATCCGCCGCTTCGACAGCACCAGGTCGAGCCACAGCGCCAAGGGCAACTCCAGCGCCTTGCGCAACCAGCTGCGCCCCGGCCACAGGAACAGGTTCTTCGCCACTTGCTGGGTGAGGGTGGAACCGCCGCGCACATCCTCGAGATCGTCGGCGTCGGCCAGGGCGCCGCGGATTTCCGCGAAGTCCACGCCGTGGTGGCTGCAAAAGCGTCCGTCCTCGGCCACGATCACGGCGAGCGCGAGCGCCGGCGAGATGCGCGACAGCGGCACATATTGGCGCTGCATGCGCGCGCCGGTGAGTTGGCGCCAGAGCATCACCGTGGAGACCGGCTGGCCGACGGCATAGAACGGCACAATCAGATAGGGCAACCCCAGCAGCATCAGCACGGCGATAGCGGCGGCGCGCACGGGCCGCAGGATATCGGAGGCGACGGTGAAGCGTTTGTCGGGCCGGACCATGGCCTGAGACTAACCCATCGCGGCCGCCATTTGCGGAGGGTGCGGCTTTTTTGCTGGCGCAAGCTCGCCACACTGGCGCCGTTCGCCGCGAAAGCCGATATACTGCGCGCCGCCGCCCGCTTCATCGCCGAGCGGCGAAGCTGAAGCACGCGGTCCGGATACTGCCATGGCCCAGAAAAAACCCTCGCCGCCGCTGACCCCGCTTCGACCGCTGCCGATCCGCATCGCCAAGCTGCACGCCCATCTGATGATCTCGGCCGCGTTCGGCGGCATCGTCTTGTTTGCTTTGGTCTTCGCCGANTGGCGGCTGCCGACCAAGCTGTTGGCCGGATGGGACGCAGGTGTCGCGCTCTATCTTGTCCTGATGCAATCGATCATTTGGCGCTGCGACATCGNNCACNTGCGCAAGCGCGCCTCNGAGCAGGACGANGGCGCCTTCGCCATTNTNNTGCTGACGATNGCNGCGNCGCTGGCCAGNNTGGTCGCCATCGTGTTCGANCTCGGCGGCNTGAAGCAGGCGACGCCTTCCGAGGCGGTNNCNCAGGTGCTGCTGGCGATGGNGACNATCCTGCTGTCGTGGTCGTTCATCCACACGATTTTTTCNATCCACTATGCGCACGAATATTACGGCGAGCGCCGCGACGGAAAGATCGGCGGGCTTAATTTTCCCGAGGACAACGAGCCCGATTATTTGGATTTTCTCTATTTCTCGCTGGTCGTCGGCCTGACGTCGCAAGTCTCCGACGTCGCCGTCACCAGCAAGGTCACCCGCCGCGTGGTGGCGCTGCACGGCGTGCTGTCGTTCTTCTTCAACCTGACGATATTGGCGCTGACCGTGAATATGATCTCGAATATCATCTAGCGCGCCCGTGCCGCTTCAGATGAGGGTCGCAACGCCATGACCGCGATCATGCAGACGCTGCTGTTCATGCTGGCGGTGCTGGCGGCGGTCGCGGTCGCGGCCAAGCGGCTCAACGTCGCGCCCTCGATCCTGCTGGTGGTCGCCGGCGTCGGCATGGCATTCGTTCCTGGCCTGCCGAAAGTGCAGTTGGCGCCGGAAGTCGTGCTGCTGGTGATCCTGCCGCCGCTGATCTATTCGGCCGGCGTCGCCATGAGCTGGCGCGAATTCCGCTTCAACCTGCGGCCGATCGCGCTGCTCGCCTTCGGCTGCGTGGTGTTCACCACCTGCGCGGTGGCGGCGGCCGCGCACTACCTGTTGAATTTCGATTGGGCGGTCGGATTTCTTCTGGGCGCGATCATCGCGCCGCCCGACGTGGTGGCGCCGCTCGCCATCGCGCGGCGGCTGGC
>JGI20175J14863_1000263_pt1 | contig 10645 bp, 7 predicted proteins | sample NGESurdeep072012_2_FD_14863 | JGI IMG/M metagenome (IMG submission 14863)
ACGGCTTCGCTCTTGAGCGCTAGTTGGCGGACGTCGGCTTCCGAAGTGCCTGCGGGGACCGGCAGGCGATCGCGGACCTTGCCGTTTACCTGCACGACGACGGTTACCATCTCGTCGCGCGCGAGTTTCGGATCGAACTTCGGCCACGCCTCCAGATGAACGGAAGTATCATGGCCTAGCGCGCGCCAGAGTTCTTCGGTGACGTGCGGCGCCATCGGCGCGAGCATCAGCACGAAGGTCTCCGCGCTGAATCGGTCCATCTCCGCGGGCTTGAGCTTCGCCAGGTAGTTGAGTTGATCCATCAGCGCCGCGAGCGCCGTGTTGAAGCGCAGGCGGTCGATATGGTCGGTGACTAGCTGGATCGTTTTGTGTGCGCGCTTGAGCGTTTCTTCGCTGGGATTACCGTTAGGGCATCCCCCCTCGACGTAGCGTCGAGTCATCGTCCACACGCGCGTGATGAATCGGAGCGTGCCCGCAACGCCGCCTTCGTTCCAGTTGGTCGCTTCGTCAAAGGGGCTCATGAACAGTTCCCAGAGCCGAAGCGCGTCGGCGCCGTACTTGTCGATCATGGCGTCCGGAGTGACGACGTTGCCCTTGCTCTTCGACATGCGATTGCCGTCGGAGGCCCACACCACGCCCTGGTTGCGCAGGGCGGGAAACGGTTCGTCGAATCTGATCAGTTCCGCGTCGAACATGACCTTGGTCCACATCCGCGCGTACAGCAGATGCATCACGGCATGTTCGGCGCCGCCGACATAGAGATCGACCGGCAACCAGTAATCGACCGCGCTCCGATCGAATGGGCGGCGGTCTTCATGCGGCGACGCGAAGCGCAGAAAGTACCACGACGAGCACGCAAAGCCATCGAGCGTGTCGGTCTCGCGCTGGGCAGGGCCGCCGCACTTTGGGCAGGCCGTGTTGACGAACGATGCTACGTTGGCCAGCGGAGAGCGGCCGGTGCCCGACGGTAGGTAGTCCTTCATCGCAGGAAGCATCACGGGGAGTTGGTCATCCGGCACCGGTACGATTCCGTCGGTCTTGCAGTACACGATTGGAATCGGACATCCCCAGTAGCGCTGACGCGAGATCAGCCAGTCGCGCATCCGGTAGATGATGGTCGCGCGCCCGATTCCGTGTTCTTCGGCATACTTTGCCACGGTATTGATCGCTTCAGCCGTTTTTTTACCGTTCAGAAAACCAGAGTTGATTGCTACGCCCGGCTCGGTGTAAGCGCGATCGGCCGGTGGCGCGCCGCCGTCACTGGGCGCGGTTACGCGCGGAATCGGCAAGCCGTACTTCATCGCGAATTCGAAATCGCGCTGATCCTGGCCGGGCGCGCCCATGATTGCGCCGGTGCCGTAGCCCATCAGGACGTAGTCGGCGATCCAAATCGGGATGTCTCTATCGGTAAAGACGTTGTGCGCGTAGGCGCCGGTGAAGACGCCGGATTTCTCCTTGACCGTGGACATCCGCTCGATTTCAGTCTGGCGGCGCGCCTCGGCGACGTAACCCTCGACCTTTGCGCGCTGTTCGCCGGTAGTAATCTCCGTGACGAGCGGATGCTCCGGCGCGAGCACCATGAACGATACGCCGAAGACGGTGTCGGGGCGCGTGGTGAAAAAGCGGATTTCTTTACCGGCGTGACTTGCAACCGGGAAGGCAAGTTCCGCGCCTTCGCTGCGCCCGATCCAGTTGCGCTGCATCAGCTTGATCGGCTCCGGCCAGTCGATCCCATCGAGATCGGCGAGCAATCGATCCGCGTAGTCGGTGATCTTGATGTACCACTGCTCGAGGTCTTTCTTGCTGACCGGATTGTCGGTGTGCCGCCAGCAGCATCCGTTGACGACCTGTTCGTTGGCGAGGATCGTGCGGCACTTGTCGCACCACCATTGCGCTCCGGTCGCGCGGTAGGCCAGGCCGCGCTTGTAGAGCATCAGGAAGAACCACTGCGTCCACTTGTAATACTCCGGCGACGACGAATTGATCTCGCGCGTCCAGTCGTACGCGCATCCGGAGATTGTCAGTTGGCGCTTGAAGTTGGCGGCGTAACGCGGGACGGTTTCCGTCGGATGCGATCCCTTCAGGATCGCCTCGTTTTCCGCGGGCAGTCCGAACGCGTCCCATCCCATCGGGTGCAGCACGTTGAATCCCGCCATCCGCTTGTAACGGCCGACGACATCGCACGGAACGTAATTGTGCAGATGACCGACGCTGAGACCGGCGCCGGAGGGGTAGGGGAACATCTCGAGGATGTAGAATTTCGGGCGGCCGGGTTCCTCGCGCGTGCGGGAGAGATTGGTGCGTTGCCAATCAAGCTGCCACGCGGGCTCGATTTTCTTCGGGTCGTAACGTTCGTCCATTGTAGTTTTTGCGTGATGTCGCCGGATATGCGTCTCAGCTACGCGAGTTTAGCGTGCCGATCGTGCGGCTCCAACTATGTCGGAAGGGGACAATCGTAGGAGAGAGGGGGCGCGTTGATGCGGATCTCATGCGGGAATAACCTCATCCGTGATGGTTCGGGATGCGGAAAGCATCGTGCTCGGCGCGGTCGAGGCGGCCTTGGTGCGCGCGGGGATCCGTCGGGGCGCATCTATACTGATCGGGCTTTCCGGCGGGGCTGATTCGGTTGCGCTTACTTGTGCGATCCTTGAGCTTCGCGAGAGGCTGGGACTCCGGATTGCGGCGGCGCATTTGAACCATCGGATTCGAGGGGTCGAGTCGGATCGCGACGAAGCTTTTGTGCGCGCTATGTGCGCGCGGCTTGGTGTTGAATTGATCGTCGAACGCGCCGAGGGACTTGACGCGTCGATTTCGAGCGCGAACTTCGAGGAGCGTGCGCGCGAGGTTCGCCGCGATTTTCTTGGGCGCGTCGCGGACCGCGTGGGAGCCGACTATGTCGCGCTCGGGCACCATCGGGACGACCAGGCCGAGACGGTGCTGATGCGCCTGATGCGGGGCGCCGGCGCGGCGGGGATGGCGGCGATGGCCGAGCACGGGCCGGGCCGGTTGATTCGTCCGATGCTGTCGATTTCGCGCGCCGAGATTCGCGGCTACTTGGACGCGCGCGCGACTGCGTTCGTGGAAGATTCGACGAATTCATCGCGCGACATTCTGCGCAACCGGATTCGCGCCGAACTGCTCCCGATGCTCGAGCGCGAATACGCGCCGGGGCTTGGCGGGCGGCTGGTGGAAGTTGCGGCCGAGATGCGCTCGCTCGACGAGCTGGTCGCGGCGATTGCCGCGCGCGAGCTGGACGCGATGCGTCGGCGCGGCGGTGCGCTCGAGGTGTCGGGATTCAGCGGGCTGAATCGCGCGGTGCAACCGGTTGCGATTCGGCTGTTTCTCTCCGAGCGGATGGGATCTTTGCGCAGAATTTCGCGCGCGCATATCGAGGCGATGCGCCAACTCATCCTGGAAGGCGGCCCGAGCGACTCGATCGATCTTCCGGGCGGCTGGCGCGCCGAGCGCGAGTACAATTTTTTTCAGTTGATCGAGGCGGGGGCTGAGCGGAGGGGATCAGGCGCCGGCGCGGGATTCTCGGTTGCGATTGCGCCTGACGGAATCACAATCGTCGAGGCTGCGGGTTTCAAGTTCGAAGCTTCGACGATTGCGGCTGGAGACGCGTCGATGCCGGATGGTTTGTCAGTCGCGATGTTCGATGCTGCGAAAATCGCGGACGGCCCGCTGGTCGCGCGCAATTTTATGAAGGGCGACAGGATGCATCCGATGGGGATGCGTGGGACGCGGAAGGTCCATGACGTGTTTGTGGATCGCAAGTTGCCACGGGCACGGCGGGAGCGCTTCCCGGTCGTCACGGTCGGCGGCGAAATCGCGTGGCTTCCGGGGCTTGCGCGCGCGAACTGCGCGCTGGTCACCAAGGCCACCGAAACCGTACTGCGCGTTGAGGCTTCTGAAATCGCGGCTTAGCGCTTACCACGTTGCGTGCGCATCAACGCGCGTGATACTTTCGTATATAGCATGAACCAGTTTTCTCGCAGTATTGCGCTATGGCTAGTGCTGGGACTGATGTTCCTGCTGCTGTTCAATATCTTCAGCAGGCAACAGCCCAAAGAACCCGAAATAATTTTCTCGGACTTCCTCAACCAGGTTGAAAAAAACCAGGTCGCCCAGGCGACGATTCAGGGAAATCTAATCAAGGGCGACACGACCAGCGGGGAGCATTTCAAGACCTACGCGCCCGAGGATCCCGACCTGGTCAAGACGCTGCGCGAAAAGGGCGTCAAGATCGCGGCCAAGCCGGTCGAGGGCGATCCGTGGTGGATGGTCGCGCTGGTGCAGTGGTTCCCGATAATAGTGCTGGCGGCGCTGTGGATTTTCTTCATGCGCCAGATGCAAATCGGCGGCGGCAAGGCGATGTCATTCGGCAAGAGTCGCGCCAAGCTGCTGACTGAAAATACGCACAAAGTTACTTTCGGCGACGTGGCGGGAATCGACGAGGCCAAGGACGAGCTCGAAGAGATAATTCAATTTTTGCGCGACCCCAAGCGCTTCACGCGGCTTGGCGGCAGAATTCCCAAGGGCGTGCTGCTGGTCGGAGCGCCGGGAACCGGCAAGACGCTGCTCGCGCGAGCGATCGCCGGCGAAGCGGGCGTGCCGTTCTTTTCGATCTCGGGATCGGACTTTGTCGAGATGTTCGTTGGCGTGGGCGCGTCGCGCGTGCGCGACCTGTTCGTGCAGGGCAAGAAGCATGCGCCGTGTATCATTTTTATCGACGAGATCGACGCGGTGGGACGTCATCGCGGGGCCGGCCTTGGCGGCGGTCACGATGAACGCGAACAGACGCTCAACCAGTTGCTGGTCGAGATGGACGGGTTCGAGGCCAACGAGGGCGTGATCCTCGTGGCCGCCACCAATCGCCCCGACGTGCTGGACCCGGCGTTGCTGCGCCCGGGCCGCTTCGATCGCCGCGTGGTGGTGCCGCTGCCCGACGTGAAGGGGCGCGAGGGGATCCTGAAGGTCCACACGCGCAAGGTGCCGCTGTCCGACGACGTCGATGCGACCAAGCTTGCGCGTTCAACCCCGGGCTTCGCGGGCGCCGACCTGGAAAACCTTGTCAACGAGGCCGCGCTGCTGGCGGCGCGCCACAACAAGGACAAGGTCGAGATGTCGGACTTCGAGCTCGCCAAGGACAAGGTGATGATGGGCGCGGAACGGCGCTCGATGGTGATGTCGGGCTCGGAGCGCAAGATAATCGCTTATCATGAAGGCGGGCATGCGCTGGTCGCGATGCTTCAGCCCGGTGCGGATCCGGTCCACAAGGTTACGATTATCCCGCGCGGGATGGCGCTTGGCGTGACGCAGCAATTGCCGCTGGACGATCGCTACACGTATCCCCGCGACTACCTGGTGACGCGATTGGCGGTGATGTTCGGCGGGCGCACCGCGGAAGAACTCGTGTTCGGCCAGATGACGACCGGCGCGGGCAACGATATCGAAAAAGCGACCGAACTCGCGCGCAAAATGGTCTGCGAATGGGGCATGAGCAAGGAGCTTGGCCCGATGACGTTCGGCCGGCGCGAGGAACAGATCTTTTTGGGCCGCGACATCTCGCATCATAAGGATTACTCCGAGCAGACCGCGCTCGAGATCGATCGCGAAGTGCGCCGTATCATCGACGACGCGTATCAGAAAGCGCGCCAGCTCCTGTCGGATCATATGGTGCTGCTCCACGCGATCGCCGCGCGGCTGCTCGAGAAGGAAGTGCTCGACGGTAGCGAAGTCGAGGCGATGGTGACGGCGTTCCGCGAAGGGCGCGAGATGCCGCCGTCGCCGGCCGCGGTGCGCAACGATTTTCCGCCGCGTCCGGGCGCGGAACCGGGCAAGGAAAAGCGTGCCGACAACGAAAACGAAAGCCCGGTGCCCGGACTCCCGCCGAAACCGGTCCTCGTGTAGTCGTCTTCGCCGGCGTGGCCGCGGCGCTCTGATCGATTCGCCACGGCGAGTCGGTTGCCGCGTGGCTGAGGGGNAGTGGGGCCGGTGCGATGCGACGCTCGCGGATCAAAACCAAATCATCAAGTGATNGAGGCTTGCGCAAGCGCGCCTCTCAATCCCCGTATCTCAAGCTTTACGACGGTCGCGTAATCAAGTTCCCCGCAGTAATGGGCGTGCTCAACGTCACGCCCGACTCCTTCTCCGATGGCGGGAGATACTTGGATGCGGACCGCGCCGTCGAGCACGCGCTTGCGATGGAAGCGGCAGGCGCCGACCTGATCGACGTCGGCGGTGAATCCTCGCGTCCCGCGGGCGCGTCGGAGGTGCCGGTCGAGGTCGAGCTCGCGCGAGTCAGGCCGGTGCTCGAGCGCTTGGGCAAGCGGCTGCGAGTGCCAATCTCGATCGACACGCGCCGCGCGGAGGTCGCACGAATCGCGCTTCAGTCGGGCGCGGCGATAATCAACGACATCACGGCGCTCGAGCACGACCGTGAAATGGCGCCGCTTGCGGCGCGAACGAAGTGCGCGGTGGTGCTGATGCATATGCGCGGCGGTCTCGCCAATCATATCGAGTTCGCACGCTATCGCGACGTAGTGCGCGAGGTCGCCGAGTACCTCGACGCGCGCGCGCGATTTGCCGCCGCGGCGGGAGTTGTGCGCTCGCGAATCATCGTCGACCCGGGACTAGGCTTCGCCAAGACGGCCCAGCATAATCTCAAATTGCTGGCCGCCTTGCCCGACCTCTGTGCGCTCGGCTATCCCGTATTGGTNGGAGCGTCGCGCAAGAGCTTTGTGGCGCGAATAGCCGGCGCCGGCGAGCGAGAGCTGGAATTCGCCNGCGCGGCTGCCAACGCGCTGGCAGTGGCCGCGGGCGCGTCGATCGTGCGCGCGCACNACGCCGGCGCGGCCGTCGCCGTGGTGGCAATGGCCGCGGCGATGGCGGGACGGGATCGGCGGTTCAGGCCCAATGCATAACTACATACCCATGATACCGCAGCCGCGATGGCAGGACTTCGTTGACGTCCTGATCGTGGCCTACGTGATCTACCGGATCGCGCTTTTGATCCGCGGCACGCGCACGATGCAGATGGTGGTCGGGATGGTGATCGTGGGCGGCGCGTTCGTCGCGTCGCAGGTGCTCGGACTGTTCACGCTCAACTGGCTCTTGAACAACTTCCTCGGTTCGTTGTTTGTGATCCTGGTGGTTATCTTCCAGGCGGACATTCGGCGCGCGCTGACCCGTGTCGGTGCGCAATCCTTCCTGGGCCGCAGTGCGGCTGCCGTCAAGCCTGCGGAAGAAATAGCAACCGCGGCGGCATGGCTTTCGGCGCGTCGAGTCGGCGCGCTGATAGTGATCGAGCAGGACGATGGCCTCAATGAGTTCGTCGAAAGCGGAAGAGCCGTTGACGGCAAGGTCTCGCCCGAGCTGCTCGAGACGATTTTCATGAACGGCTCTCCGCTCCATGATGGCGCCGTGATCATAAACGGCGACCGGATACTCGCGGCGGCGTGCCTGCTGCCGCTGTCGCAGAACCCCAACGTAAGCCTGTCGCTGGGCACGCGTCATCGCGCAGCTATTGGAATGAGCGAGGACTGCGACGCGGTTGTGCTGGTCGTTTCCGAGGAGAGCGGGACGATTTCCCTTGCCCGCGGCGGTGTTCTGAGCCGTGGACTGGAACCAGCCGAGGTCCTGTCCACACTGAGGAAGCTGCCGGGTTAGGCGCGCGGCGGCAAAACAGCGACGGGACGACGCACGATGAGGCTGGGCGACTTCAAATATCTGTTTGCAGTTAGTGGCGTGCGGCGGCTGCGCGGCGGCGACATCGGGATGCGCATATTCGCGGTAGCGCTCGCGATCGGGCTGTGGATATTCGTAAACGCGGGCGAGCGGGGCTCAGTCGAGCCGCTCACGGTGCCTATAAGCTATCGCTCGCTGCCGCAGGGGATGGTGATCGTGAACCATCCGCCGGCGTTCGTAAAAATCGAAGTCACCGGTCCGCGCACCCTGCTGTCGCTGCTGGATCCCGAGCGGCTCACGCTCAGGATCGATCTGCGCGGCGTTGCGGCGGGACAATCCGAGTTCAAGGTATATCCCGCGATGTTCAACATGGAACGAAATACCGCCGTGACCAGCATCTCGCCCGATCAATTGGCGCTTGATGTCGATCGCCTGGTTACGCGCGACGTGCCGGTCCATCTGGCGGTTCAGGGCAAGGTCGAGCCGGGCTACACGATTACCTCGGTCGATGTTACGCCGCCAACCGTCACCATCGCCGGGCCCAGCCGTTTCATCGCGCCGCTTACGTCGGTCAGCACGGAACCCTTCGACTTGAAGGGACTCACCTCGGGGCCGGCCGCTCGGTTGATATCGTGGCGCCCAATCCGGCGTTGGGATTCTCTACGGGTCATGTCGATGCGCGGGTCAATGTCGCGGAGGCGATTGCCGACCGTGAGTTTCGCGCGGTCGACGTGGAAGTCAGGGGCAGCGGCTTCAAGTACCGCGTCGAACCCAAACAGGCGACGCTGACGATTCGCGGGCCTGCGGTCAAGCTTGCGGGTCTCGCGCCGAAGGGGCTGGCCTACGTTGACGCCAAGGGCGTTGCGCCGGGCTCGCACGAATTGCCGCTGCAAGTGACACTGCCTGACGGAATGCAGTTGGTGCGCCACTCGCCCGACAAGGTTAGACTGCGGATGTATCACGAGAAGCTGACAACTACTGCCGATGAGCACCCATCGTAAACTGTTTGGCACCGACGGCGTCCGCGGAGTCGCCAATCAGGAGCCGATTACCTCCGAGACCGCGCTCAAGCTCGGCCGCGCGCTCGCCCATATGTTCCGCGATTCCACCGGTCGTCATCGCAGAATTCTTATCGGCAAGGACACCCGCCTCTCGGGCTACATGCTGGAGACCGCGATCGAGTCCGGAATCTGCTCGATGGGCGTGGACGTGTGGCTGGTCGGTCCTCTCCCTACCCCTGCGATCGCGTTTTTGACCCGCAGCATGCGCGCCGACGCCGGCGTGGTCATATCGGCCTCGCACAATCCCTTCCAGGACAACGGGATCAAGTTNTTTTCGCGCGATGGATTCAAACTCGACGACCAGACCGAGCGGCGAATCGAAGCGATGGTGTNCGACGAAAGCGAGGTCGGGATGCATCGCGCGCNCGCCGACGATATCGGCAAGGCGAAGCGAATCGACGACGCGCTCGGCCGNTACCTGGTGTTTCTGAAGTCGTGCCTGCCGCGNTCGGTCGCATTCGACGGACTGAAGGTCGCGATCGATTGCGCCAACGGCGCGGCNTACAAGGTCGGTCCCGAGGTGCTCGAGGAACTGGGCGCCGAGGTCGTNGCGATCGCCGCCGATCCCGACGGCACNAACATCAATCTGAATTGCGGCGCGACGCATCTGGACGCGATNCGCGAAACCGTTGCGCGCGAGCACGCCAACGTCGGGATTGCGCTCGACGGCGACGGCGATCGCGTGATGCTGATCGACGAGCGCGGCGAAGTCTTCGACGGCGACGACGTGATGGCGCTGCTTGGCCGCAAGCTCGCCGCCCAAGGCCGGCTGAACCACAACGCCGTGGTCGCAACCGTGATGAGCAACTTCGGACTCGAGCTGGCGCTTCGCGACGCGGGCGTGCTGCTCATTCGCACCGAGGTCGGCGACCCCGCGGTTGCGCGCGAGATGCGGCTGAACTCGTACAACCTGGGCGGCGAGCAGTCGGGCCACGTGATCTTCATGGATTACTCGACCACCGGCGACGGAATGATCAGCGCCTTGATGGTGCTCGCGCAGATGGCCGAGAGTGGGCGGACGCTCGGCGAGCTGCGCGCGATGCGCCGCGTGCCGCAAGTCCTGGAAAACGTGCGCGTCCGAAATCGCACGCCGATCGCCGAGATGCCCGACGTCCAACGAATCATCGCCGACGCCGAACGCCGCCTGGCCGGCGCCGGCCGCCTGCTGGTGCGATATTCGGGGACCGAGATGCTCGCGCGCGTGATGGTCGAAGGAGAAGACGCCGCCCAGATCAAAACGCTCGCCCAGGAAATCGGCGCCGCAATCCAAAAGCACGCCGGCCCCCCGTAACCAGTCGAATGCGAAACCCACCGTGGGTTTCGCGCTTCCTTGGGCAGGGGCCAGCCCCTGCACCTTAGTAAGGACGAAGAAAAGATGCGGGCTCCGCCCTGTTAGATCTGTTTTCGGGGGGAAGAGGTGTTCACGCGGCCGGTCGCCTGCTTTTTCTGTCGTCCGATTTTTGTGTCATCCCGAGCGAAGTCCACGTAGCCGAGGGACCCCGGATTTTTTCTTTCGCTGCCACTGCGCTCATTTGAAGTGCTCGGCTAGAAATCCGCGGACGCCGCCCTCCAGCATCTGTCCAACGTCCTGCTGACAGGGCGAAGCCCTCATCCCGCAGCAGTGCTGATTCGGCTGCACCCTCACCTACCGACCGCCAAGCGGCCGGCCGCCTCTCCCGTGAAATAACGGGCGAGGTAGGATCCGGGTTCCTTCGCTGCGCTCAGGATGACACAAAAAAAGTTCTAACAGGCCTCCGCGCGCCCGAAGCAATGGCCGCGCGCGACAACGGAGCGCGGCCTTAACACTGGCCAGCCGTGCCAACGGCCCATCGCGTAGTCGCGAAAAGATGCGCTGCGCAGATTTTCGCGTCTTCTCAATGCGGGTGCAGGGGCCG
>JGI20175J14863_1000264_pt1 | contig 10602 bp, 4 predicted proteins | sample NGESurdeep072012_2_FD_14863 | JGI IMG/M metagenome (IMG submission 14863)
ACGCTCGACGCGGGCGCGCCGCGCACCGTCGGCCTCTACTTCATGTACGACGTGAAGCAGGCCGATCCCGCCGAGTGGTCCTCGCCGCCGTTCGAGGCGCGTCTCGTGGACAAGCCGGGCTTCGGCAAGGCAATCGTCGGCCGCGGCGCCGTCAACCAGAAGGGCCCGGAGTCCGCGTTCCTCGCGGCTCTCCACGCCTTCAAGGGCGCGGGCGCAAAGCTGCCCGTCAACCTCGTCCTCGTCGCCGAGGGTGAAGAGGAGATCGGCTCGCCGCACATCCGCGAGATCGTGCAGAAGCCCGAGGTCCTCGCGGCGCTCGGGAAGACGATGGGCGTCTTCATGCCGTCGGCGAGCCAGGACCCGGACGGCTCCGTCACGGTCTCCCTCGGCGCCAAGGGCGTCGTCGAGCTCGAGCTCGTCTCGAGCGGCGCGAAGTGGGGCCGCGGCCCGTCGAAGGACGTCCACTCCGCGAACCGCGCGCGGCTCGACAGCCCGGCGTTCCACCTCGTGCAGGCCCTCGCGACGCTCGTGAACGCGGACGGCGACCCCGCCATCGACGGCCTCGCGGCGTTCGCCAAGCCCCCGACGCCCGCGCAGGCCGCGCTGCTCGACGCGGCCGCGAAGCGCCTCGACGAGGCGACTGCGAAAAAGATGCTCGGCGCCCAGCGCTGGGCCCACGACGATTCGTGGCGCGCTTCGCTCGAGCGCCTCTGCTTCTCGCCGACGGTGAACATCCAGGGCCTCGTCGGCGGCTACATGGGCCCCGGCGGCAAGACGATGCTCCCGAACAAGGCGGTCGCGAAACTCGACCTGCGCCTCGTCCCCGACATGACGTTCGACGACGCGATCGCGGCGCTCAAGGCGCACCTCCAAAAGCGCGGCTTCGGCGACATCGAGGTCAACGTCTCGGGCGGCTACGGCCCGACGGAGACGTCCGCCGACGCGCCGCTCATCCGCGCGCAGATGGCCGTCCTGAAGCGCGGCGGCCTCGACCCGTTACTGTGGGTGCGGAACGCGGGCTCGTACCCGGGTTACGTCTTCACGGGCGAGCCGCTCAAGCTGGCCTCCGGGCACCACGGCCTCGGCCACGGCAGCGGCGCGCACGCGCCCGACGAGTACTACGTCATCGAGTCGACCAATCCGAAATTCTCGGGTTACGACGGCGCCGTACGCTCTTTCGTCGACTACCTATACGAGCTGGCTGCGATCCGCTGAGAACTGCCGTCCTCTTCCGCTGGAGCGCGGGAATCCTCGCCGCGTGCGCCGTGGCGATCCCGCGCGGCGCGGCACGCTCACGCCGGCCGTTCTCCTCCTCGCGGCGGCCTTCCCGCTCTACGCGCTCCACACGGGAAACGCCGTCAACCTGACGACGGGCGACAACGCGGCCACACGCGTCCTTCCGTCGCTCCTTTCCGTTACGCGGCGGCGCTCTGCGGCGGCGCCGTCGTCGTCGCGGCCGCGCACATGGCTTTCTACGGCCACCCTCTCGGCGCCTACGGCTCGATGAACACGGCCGAGCGGGCGTTCAACGCCCACTTCGTCTCCGGCCTCGCGCGCGCAAGCGGCGAGATCCCGTGTCCCTCATCCCTCCCTCCCTGATCATCGCTACGCGGGCACCCGTCCGGCCGTCCGATTCTCACTCCTCCAGGGTGATCGCGAACACGCTGATCCCCGCGGGCGAGATCCTCTCTTCGCCGACGGCCCGGATCGCGAGAATCGGAATGCGGGGCTTCGAGACGGCAAACGTCGAGACCACGAGGACGTCCGCGTCCGTCGTCTTTCCCCAGTAGACCCTCGAGGGATCGACGGCGCCTCCGCGCCGTTCGAGCACGTACTCGAAGGCATCCACGTCGAGCCGGACGGGAATCCTCTCGATCGAAGCGTCCGCGTACCTGACCTCCAGGAACGAGAGGATCGGCGCATCGTTTCGACGGTCCGTCACGCCGGCAGTCACGATTGCATGAATCCTAGAGCACGGGATCCCTGGGACCGGGATCTCGGTCGGAGAGGCGGCGCGGCACGTCGTCACGACGTTCGGTTTCCCCGCAGGGGAGAGGTGGAAGAGGCTCCGTGCCGAGTTCAGGCTCCCGCTGTCGAGCCTCGGGTAGTGGTCCCAGGAGTTCTCCGGAGCGTTCACCAGGAACGGGTCGAGATCGTAGCGGGCGTTTGCGGCGGAGCCGAAAGCGACGCGGTGCCATCGCCGAAGGTCGCCGCGGATCAGGAACTGTTTATTCACGGGATCGGAGTCCGGACGCCAGCCCGGGATCCACGCGGCGGCCAGCTGACCGTTCGAGAGGGACCAGAGCGACTCAGGATGAGGTTCGAGGACCTCCCAGCTCCAGGAGTGGACTCGCGAGCCATATGCGAAGAGCACCTGGGTGGCCGTCGCCAGGAGGACCGAGCCCAAGAACGCGAATCGAACTCGTCCGAGACGGCTCCAGTTCTGCCAGATGGGGATGAGAAGAAGAGGAAGGAATGGGGCGGCCTCCGTCATGAGGCGCGGGCCGACGCTCTGGCCGCCCCACCACTTGTCATAGCCCGATGCCAGGCCGAGCGTGCCGGCCACCGAGAGCAGGGCCACGAGCCACCACCTTCGGGTCGAGGGATCCCGGCGGACCAGCACGGCGGCGAGGGGAAGAAAGAGCAGATAGGGAAAGAAGACGAGAACGCCGCGGCTCGGGCTGATGAGGTTCCCGGCCAGCCCCTCGAGGATCGTATGCCCCCACATCCCGGCCTGAGAGTTCATGAGGGCATAGCCGCCGAGCGGATGGCCGTAAATCGACCGGAGACAGAAGCCGGTGATCACGATCACCGCGCCCGCGGCGGCACCGAACGCGATGCCGTCCCGCCGGCGGCGCAGGAGGAGGGCGAGCCCCACGCATCCGATCGCGATCAGGGCGCTCGGGCGGCAGAGGAACGCTCCCCCCATCGCGAATCCCGCTCCGATCACGCTCGGGAGGGAAGCGTCCTCCGGCAGGAGAAGAGCGAGGGCGAGGCAGAAGAAGAAGACCTCGCCCGTCGTCGAGAAGAGCGACTGCCCCACGCAGGTGAACGCAGTCGTGCCGAATGCGAACACGGCAAACGTCGCAATCGCGACGTGCTCTCCGAATCGGCGCCTCACTCCGGAGAGGAGAAGGAGCGCCGAGGCGACGGCCAGCAGCGCGGCCAAGTGCTTCTCGGAGCGGTCGAGGAACGGCTCGGTGACGACCCCGCGCGAGGTGGCCAGAGCCATCGCCGCGTAGGGGACCGAGAGGATTCCGGTTCCGAGCGGAAAGCTCGGCAGGATGCGATCCCCGATCCGGAGGGCCGAATAATGGAGAGGCTCCTTGCGGAACGCTGGGATGCTCGAGAGCTCGATCGTGTGTCGGCGAAGCAGCAGAGGTCCGAGCTCCCGCGTCGCCATGTTGTCCCCCGACGACAGGAGCGCTCCGTTCCCAAGGAGGAGTCCGTAGAGGGGAAGCGCGAGCAGCAGCACGGCGTCCAGGCGGTTGAGACGATTGCCTCGCGCGTCGGGGGCTCCGAAGAGGCCTCTCTCGGCGAGCCACACGTACGACGCGAAGACCACCGCGGTCAGCAGGAGAGGGTGCCACCGGCTCGGCCCGCCGAAGAGGCTCTGGGGATCGAGGAAGAGCGGTGAGGCCGCGACCGCGAGCGCGCCGAAGGCCAGCGCGTTCTTCAGGCGATGCGCCGTCCGCACTTCGTTCTCGGTCGGCAGCGCCTGAGACCTCAGCGCTGCAGGCAGGCGCCGGAGCCAGCCGCCCTTTCTGAGGCCTCGAACGATGGCGAGGGCCATGGCGAGAAGAAGCGGGCGCTCAAAGCCGCTCACGCGCAGCCGCGCTCCGAGCACGTTGAGCTCGAGGCGGCCTCCCAAGAGCGTGAGGAGAACGGTACCCAGCACAAGGCCAGTTGCGAAGTCGAGCAACCGCTTTCCGATCGGGAGGCTGGGCTCTCTCCGCGCCTGAACGGAATTCATGAGAAGGAGTGTACCGGGGGATGTCCCGNNNCNTGTTGAAAGTGGGATCAAGGAAGAAGNCGNGCATCTGGCCGANNCGCGGNNCANGANACGGCCNTCGCCGCGTGAGATCATGAAACCGCCGTCCCGACTCTCATCTTCAGAACGAATCGGGACAATCCCTCTGTTTCAGTCGTTCTATTCTGGGGACGCGAGAATTCTACGGTAAAGTTATGGCGTACATCGACAATGCCACAAATGCCAAGGAGCAGTGCGCCGAACTGCGCGGCATGAAAGTTCCTAAGGCATGAGCAAGGCTCGGGTTATCGGTCCCTTCCTCCTCGGCCTTCTCATCCTGCTGGGTGCCTGGCTTCCGGAGGGTACTCTGCCCGTCCGCGCCCATCTCCTCGTGGCGGGCGCCGTGATCTGGGCCCTCGGCGCAACGGCCGCTCGGGTCGCTGGGGTTCTTCTACCGGAGGCGGGGTGGCTCGCCAGGGCCGTCATTGCCTTCGAGGTCGCGGTGGCGGTCGTCGTCGTCCCCGCGACATGGCTCGGCCACTTCGGGCACCTCTCGCCGCGGGCTCTTCTCTTCTGGGTCGTCGTGGCGTTCCTTCTTACACGTCTCTTCGCGGCCCCCGCCCCGGCTTCCGGCGTGGCGTCCCCCGTCGGCATCGGCGCGATTCCATCCCGTCTCGAGAAGGGCGAGCGCTTCCTCCTCGCCATCGCTGTTTGGGCCTTCCTCACCCTCCTGGCGGCAACGGTGATCCGGTACAGATACGCGGCGCCCGGCGAGATTCACTTTGACGACTCCTCCTACCACCTCTCGGCGGTCGCCGCGTGGCGGAGCTTCGGCGATCTCCGGATGATGAAGTTTCCCGTCGGCGACACGGCGATGACGTTCTTTCCGGTCGCGGGCGAGCTCTTCTCGTTCTTCCTGCTGTCCCTCGTTTCGCCGAGTGACTTCCTCGCCCGCTGGTCGGAGCTTCCGTTCGCCGTCTTTTCTCTCGTAGGCGTGGCCGCGCTGGCGGTCCAGCTCGGTCTCGGCCGCCGCTCGGCTCTCCTGGCCGCGCTCTTCTTCGGCCTGACCAGACGGTTCTTCGTGAACGGGCCGCTCATGCTGAGCGCCGGGACGGACTTGGCAACCGCCTTCCACGTCCTGGCGACAATACTGGCTGCCCTCCTCCTGGTGGAGCGCCCTGGCTGGCGCCGGGCGATCGTCGCGGGCCTCCCGCTCGGGCTCCTCATCGGCACGAAGTACACCGGTGTGCTCTTCTCGGCGCCGCTCGGGATCCTGCTTCTCTCGTGCCTCGCCGCCGGAGCATGGCGGGAGAAGCCGGCCCGGTGGGGCCGAGCGTTGACGCTCCTGGCGCTGCTCTCGGCAGTCGCGCTTGTCGTCGGCGGCTACACGTATCTCCGCAACGCCGTGACGGCAGGGAACCCGCTCTTCCCTGCCCCCGTGAAGCTTCTCGGCCATGATCTGTTTCCGGGCTGGCCGAGCGTCAATCCCGAAGCGTGGAAGGCAGACCCCGTCCATGCCCTCGAGCCGTGGGGCTTTCTCTGGAAACGAATCGACCTCTTTGGCCCGATCTTCCGCGTCACGCTCCTCCCGGCGGCGCTCCTGGCGCCGCTCGTCGCGATCGTGCTGGCGCTGCGACGTCGCGAACGGCTCGTGACGGCGATCCTCATGGCGCTTCCTATCGCTCTCTACGTCGAGTTCGTGTTTCTGATGAACGACCACCGCGAGAACCGGTATTTCGCAGCGGCGCCGGCCCTCGCCTCCGTGGCGCTCTTCTGGCTCCTGGCGCGGGCCGGCAAGGGAGCGCAAAACGCCGTGCACGTCGCGGGGGCGGCGACCGTCATCGCGTGTGTCTTTGCGACGACCCCGGCGGACACCCTGAGCTCCGGACCGGTTTGGATCGGCGCCGCGGCTCTCGCCGGCGCGGCGGCCACGCTTGCCGCCGGGCTCCTCGGTCGCCGACCGATTCCGGCGGCCCGCCTCGCACTCGCTGCCTTCGCGATTTTCCTGCTCTTCGGGCCTCTTCCGTTGATGATCAAGCGATTCGAGTCGGATCGCTACTCCGAGAAGCCCGTGGCGGCCGAGGTGGACCGAAGGACACAGGGGAAGGGGGCTGTCATCGCGTACGCGGGATGGAACCAGCCCTATCCCTACTTCGGCTCGCACCTGCAGAACCGGGTCGAGTTCGTCCCGACCACGAGCCGCGGGCCCAGCCCCTATTACACCTGGAGGGGCGATGCCAAGATAGGGCCTTCCGGCGGCTCGCTCGTCGAGTGGCTCCGGAACCTGCGGAGCGCGGGTGTGGGGTATGTCGTGGCAGAGGGGCCGCCGTCGGGAAGCCTCGAGGCGACGTGGGTCGCTCTCTTCCGCGACGCGATCGTGCCGCTCGCCTTCGATGGCTGGGCGGTCCTCTCTCAGGTGCGGGAGGGATCGGAAGCGAAGCCTCCTCGCCTGGCTCTTCTGGCCGAGTCAGACGCGGCCGGCTCGTTCCTCGACAAACGCACGGGCCTCGGGCGAGACGCGGCGGCTGCGGGAAAGCCGGCGTTCGTGATCCCGGCGGCTGGCGGAGGATTCCTCTTCCCTCCGACAGGGCACCAATTCCAGTGGCTCCGGATCGAGCTTGCCTCGGGGCCTGCCCCGCCGGAGCCGGTAGCCGTTCGTATCAACGGACAGGAGGCCGGGCGCCTTCCTCCAGCATCCTCGGCGGGGAAGATCCGTTTCGGAATCCCGGCGGGAGCCTGGAGCGAGGACGGAAACGCCATCGAGCTCTCTCCGGTTGGGGTAGGGAAACGGCCCGATGCACGGGCCCGGATCGGCGCGACGGAGATCGAGACCAGGACCCCGCTCTCGGCGGAGAGCTCTGGTTTCTGGGCCGGCAGTCGGGCTGTTCTCCGCGCGGGAAGGGAGAAGGTGGTGCGGTCGGGGTCCGGTTACCATCTCGCACTCCTTTCGCCGGAGCTGGACCGGATCGTCCACGTCCGATCGTTCGACACTTGCGGATCGCACGAGGCCTCCGACGAGCTTTCGACGTTCGTCGAGGGGCTCGCGCCCGGCACCGTCGTTCTCGGCGCCGTCTCGGACGACGGGTCGAGGTCGCTCTCGGCACGAGCTGTCGCGGCCCTGGAGTCGCTGGGCTGCGCCGTCGACCTGCGCGACCGCTTTCGGCAGGGCCACGCATTCATCGGCGTGAAGGGGGCGGCGAAGGGGACCGTTCCCGAGTGGAGCGGGCTGTCGCCTTCTCGCGTCGTCGCGGGACCGGAGCTCGTTCGCGTGGCGGCCCTCGAGCTTTTCTCCGGCGCGGGGCCGGAAGCGAAAGCGCTCGACCCGCTGCCGTGGACTCCGGCGGGCCGCCCGCTCGCGCCCCACGCGCTCTACCGCGTGGACGCGTCCCTGGTCGGGTCGATCGACGTCCCGGCCGAGAACGCCGTCGTGACGGGCCTCCTCAGGGTCTCAGGCTGGGCGCGGATTCCCGGTGAGGACCTCCACGTGACGATCACGCTCGACGGCGAGGAGCGATCGGCCGCGCGCGACGCGCGCGTGCCGCGCCCCGACGTTCAGGCAGCGGTTCCATCCCTGGGAGACTGCCGCTCCGCGGGCTACGACGCGACGTACGCGTTCGAGCCCGGGGACGAGGGCCCGCACGAGATCCAGGTGCTGTTCCGGGCGTCCGACGGCCGGCAGCGCCACTATCCACCGCGGAGATTCACCTGGAAACGTTGAAGCGCGCGGCGAAGGGCGCCGGCGTGCTCGCCATCTTCGTCCTCCTCACCGTCGTCATGACGTGGCCGTGGGCGGCCCACGTGCGCGACACCTCGTTCGACCCGGGCGACTCGTACCTGAACTCGTGGATCCTCGCGTGGGACTACCACCAGACGTTTCACGACCGCTCCATCTTTTCGACGCGAACATTTTCTTTCCGTATCGCTACACGCTCGCGCTCTCCGAGCACGAGTGGGGCATAGCGCTTCTCTTCTTTCCGGCTTTTGCCGCCGGCCTTGCGCCCCTCACGGTGCATGGCCTCGCGATGCTCTTCGGGTTCGCGTTCAGCGGGTTCGGGGCATTTCGCCTCGCCCGCACGCTCACGGGTAGGGCGCCCGCGGCGTGGGTCGCCGGCATCGCGTTCGCGTTCGTGCCATACCGGTTCCACCACATCCCGCACCTCTCGTACGTCTTCGCGGGCTGGATGCCGCTCCTCGCCGAGGCCGTCGTCCTCTTCGCGCGCCGACGCAGAGGTCGCCGTACCGCACCTCGGAGATTGCGGGGCCGCCGGCTACGAGCACGTCTTCGCCTTCCAGCCCGGCGACGAGGGCGAGCACGAGCTCTCCGTGGTCTTCCGCGGCCCGGCCGACCGCGTGCGCCACTACCCGTGGCGGAAGTTCACCTGGAAGAAGGGGCCCTGAGGAGCCACACGGTCACCGCGTCGGCCCGCGCGACGAGTGTCGCGCCGCGCCGCTCCGAGGGCCCACCGTCCGCGAAGAGCACGACCGCGTCCTCGCGCCCGTCTCGCGCGTAGCCGCGGCCGAACATCGGCCGCCACTTTTCGTCGATCGCGAAGGGAAGGCGCCCGCGGTCGAGCTCGAGGACCACTGCGGCGGCGAGAATCCAAGGCGCGTCGCCTTCCATGGTGATGAGCGGCCGCTTCACGCCCGCGGTCCGGAGCGCCTGCTGCAGGTTCTCGGAAATCGTCTTCACGGACGGAATCCGCGATCTCCCCGAACGGATGCGCTTCGTGATGAGCGCGGAAGAAGTCGAGGACGAGCCTCAGGTTCCCCGGCGAATCCCGAAGCTGCTCGACGAGCGGAGGCGCCCAGAAGACGGCGAGGATACCGGCCGTCCACGCGACCGCGCGTGGCGAAACGCGAGCGCCCGGCTCGCGCGTGCGAAGCCAGAGGAAGAGCGCCACGCCGAGGAGCGCCAGGAGAAGACTCAGCCAGAGGGCGCGGCGGCCCGGGAAAAGCCGATGGCTTCGGGCTCGCCTTTCGTCGCTCCAGAGAAGCTCCCGGAGAACACCGGCGCGCGAAAGCTCCCGCTCCTCGAGCTTGCGGAGATAGAAGCTCTCTCCGTCGGCGTCAGCCGCTCGTCCGAAAAGGCGCTCGTACGCGAGGCCGACGAAGCCGCGATCGTCCCGGGAAGCTCCCTCGTGCAGCACCTTCGCGGCGCGGGCGGCCTCGCCCGGCGCCGATTCTCCCGGGAGGAGCGCGAGGTGCGGGACCTTCGCGGCCGGGGGAGCCGGGTACTTTCGACTCGAGAGCAGCTCCCGGATGAGCAGCCAATGGCCGTCGGGATGGTCCTCGAGGAGCGGGAGGTGATGACGGAACGCCGCCTCGTCGGCCTCGAAGCCCAGGATGGTCTCGAAGCCGAAGGCGATCGCGTCCGCGAGAGCACGTCCCTCGAGCCGAGAGGCCGCTGCGCTCACCAGTTCGAAAAAATCCCCCGTCCGCGGCGACTCCCCGAGTCGCATGAAGATCTCGGACGCCGCGAACCACGGGACCTCGGGCACGAACGGGCGATAGAGATCCAGAAAGCCGCGGGAGGTCGTGACGGTGTCGAGGAGAGCGGCACGGTCCTCGAATCCCTTCTCGAGGATCGAGACCTGAAACGCGCGTCCCGCGTCGTCGAGCGTGCTCCCGAGGAGGGCCTGATACGCCTCGGCGACGAACGTGGAGGCGTCCGCGCCCGAAAGCCTCTCCACGAGCCGGAGAAGGTGAGGCCTCAGCGAACCGGCACCGCCGCGGATACTGGCGGCGTCATCCTCCGGGCTCACCGAGCCGAGCCGCCGGAGCAGCGACACGAAGAGAGTGAGATCCCATCCTCGGGGGCGGACAGAAGCCGCCGCGCCCTCTCCCGCCTTCCGCGCCGTGACCCAGTGGTAGTGGCCCTCGGCCCCCCACGTGTCGACGACGGCGAAGGGCGTTCCTTCGAGCAGCGTGCGCACCTCCTCCGGCGAGAACTTCACGCCGTTGTACGTGTCGGGGCCGCCCTCCGCGTGCTTCCACCACCAGCGCCCGTCCACCTGAAAGCGGAACACGCCTCCCGGCTTAAGGACGCGCGCGGCCTCTTCCACGTAGCGGCGAATCGGGGCGCGGCCGGGAATGTGCTGGAACACGATGAAAGAGAAGACGAAGTCGAGGGATTCATTCGCGAAATGCGCAAGGGAACCGTCCGTGAGCGCTGTCTTCACGTTCGGCCCGTCCGCCGCATACTCCTTCGACTTCTCGATCATGACGGGCGAAATGTCCACGCCGTGTGCGACCGCGACGCGCTCGGCGAGGGGAACGAGAAGCCGGCCGACGCCGCACCCGATCTCGAGGATCTCCGCGGACGGATCGAGGACGACGCCGTCGAGAACGATCGCGTCGAGATCCTGGGCGCCCGAGGCCCGGAACGTCTCCTCGGAGCCCGCGTGTCCCGTCGCGATGTGGAGCTTGTGATCCTCCTCGGCTCGCCGATCCCAGTCGCCGCGCATGCGGGAGATGACGTCTCCGGACGGCGGCTCCTGCATCGCGACAGAAGATAGCATCGGGGGGGACCCGGCGATCTGCCGTAGCATGACGGCGTGGACTACCGGTATGGCGAGCTGCCTCTCGACCTGCTCCAGTCGCTGCTGACGTATGAAGAGCTGCTGAAGCTCTTC